>JADMIO011485857.1_pt1 | contig 48679 bp, 43 predicted proteins | sample 8958161 | NCBI WGS metagenome assembly JADMIO01 (sample SAMN16585339, study PRJNA669376) | soil metagenome | isolation source: Crop rotation soil | place: USA: Cullars Rotation, Alabama | collected 2011
CGCGACAACTTGTCCACGTGGAATTCTAAGCTTAGGATCCCAATGTGCTGGAAAGAAAGACCCCCAATACACAAAGTACCTGAAAGAAAATTATCCCGGTGCCGTAATGACAGGATGCTCAACCTCAGGTGAAATCTGCGGAACAGAAGTTACAGATGATACTTTGATTGCCACACTTGTTGAATTTGAAAAAACTAAGCTTCAGGCACACAGCATCGATATTACTTCATCGGACAAAAGCTTTGACCTTGGTGTTGAACTCATTAAAAAATTCGATACAAAAAACCTTGCACATATATTTGTTTTATCTGACGGTCTCAATATAAACGGAAGCAAGCTCGTCGAGGGTATGCGAAGCGTAACACCGTCAAATATCAGCATTACTGGTGGACTTGCAGGAGACGGCGCAAATTTCACAGAAACGTATGTAATAAACGCGGACGGAAATCCTTCATCAAAAGTTATAACGGCAATCGGATTTTACGGAAACAATCTTGCAATCGGTTACGGTTCGTTAGGCGGTTGGGATAGCTTTGGCATTGACCGTCTTGTAACAAAATCAAACGACAATGTTTTATATGAGCTTGATAATACTCCTGCATTATCTCTTTATAAATCTTTTCTCGGCGAACAAGCAGCTAATCTTCCTTCATCGGGTTTGTTATTTCCTCTCAGCTTGCGTTCGAATGCTGACACGACGCCTGTGGTAAGGACAATTCTTGCTGTCGATGAAAATAGACAAAGCCTGACATTTGCAGGGGATATTCCGGAAGGTTCATACGTCCGTTTAATGAAAGCAAACTTTGATAGATTAATCGACGGTGCAGAGGAAGCTGCAAAGGTTAGCTTAAATGGAGAAAGTCCTGATTTGGCAATCTTAATCAGCTGTGTTGGAAGAAAGCTTGTCTTAAAACAAATGGTAGAAGAAGAAGTCGAAGCGGTTCAGAGTGTCATCGGAACAAATGCAAAAATTACCGGATTTTATTCATATGGTGAAATCGCACCGTTCATGAAAGAAGCAAAGTGCGAGCTTCACAACCAGACAATGACAATAACTACATTTAAGGAAGTTTAAGAAGTTTAAGAAAAATTTTAATCTTATATGACTGATACCAGCAATTTTCACCGGCTCCTTAAGCGGCAGATTGATAAACATTTAAAATCGATTGATGTAAACACTCCCGAAATGCAGAATTTCCTCACTGCAATCAATGAAGCATACTCCAGTTTTAATAATGACCACAAACAGCTTGAAAGAACATTGGAGCTGAGTTCGAATGAACTTTTCAAAGCAAATGAAAAACTGAATAAATATACCGAGGAACTCGAGGGAAAGGTTAAAGAAAGAACCGGCGAGCTTGAGCAATCCAAAAATTTTCTTGACGCAATTTTAAATGCCGTTGCAAACCCGATTTTTGTAAAAGACGAAGACCACCGCTTCCTTATGGCAAACGATGTAATGTGTGATATGCTCGGTAAGCATCACACGGAACTGCTTGGAAAAACTGATTTTGATTTTTTCCCTAAAGAAGAGGCGGATGTTTTCAGAGCAAATGATGACATAGTTTTTAAAACCCGTAATGAAAACATAAATGAAGAACAGTTAACCGACAAAGATGGTATTCAGCGAACTATCCTTACAAAGAAAACATTATTTTCTAATGGTCAGAAAAAAGATTTTTTGGTAGGTACTATAACGGACTTAACTGAGCGAAAAAAGATGGAAGAGGAGATGCGTGATAAGAATGAACAGCTTATGTCTTACTCAAATGAGCTTGCTAAAATAAACAAGGAGCTTGACCAGTTTGCATATATTGTTTCTCACGACCTTAAAGCACCGCTTCGGGCTATAGTTAATCTTTCTATGTGGATTGAAGAAGAGATTGAAGAAAAAATCTCGGATGATACTAAAAAGAATTTTGATATGCTTCGCGGCAGAGTTCAGAGAATGGAAGATTTGATTAACGGAATTCTTGAGTACTCGCGCGTCGGACGTCTGAAATCTAATTTATCGCTTCTCAACATAAACGATTTTCTTAAAGAAATAATTGAGAACCTTGACCCTCCTGATAATTTCAAGTTTAACATTCAGGAAAATATGCCGACAAGTAAGTTTGATAAAATTTTACTCGAACAGGTTTTTTCAAACCTTATCAGCAATGCAGTTAAATACAACAACAACCCGAACCCTGAAATTAGTATTGAATTTAAAGACGAAACGAACTACTATCAATTCTCTGTTGCAGACAACGGAGGGGGGATAGATAAGCAGTTCCACGATAAAATCTTTACGATTTTTCAGACGTTGCAATCACGTGACAAGTTTGAAAGTACCGGTGTGGGCTTAGCAATTGTTAAGAAAATTATTGAAGATACGGGCGGGAAAATATGGCTGGAATCTGAAAAGGAAAAAGGAACACAATTTATTTTTACCTGGCTAAAAAATAATTAAATAAATAATAAACTATAGAACAAATGGGAGACAGCTTAATTAATATTTTACTTGTTGAAGATGATGAGGTTGATGTGATGAACGTCATGCGCGCCTTTAAAAAGAACAATATAAAAAATCCTTTGTATGTTGCAGAAAACGGACTTGATGCTCTTGCAATTCTCCGGGGAGAATCGACCGAAAGAATTGTGCCAATGCCGCGTATTATTCTGCTTGATTTGAATATGCCGAAGATGGGAGGCATAGAGTTTTTGAAAGAACTTCGCAATGATGACAGGTTAAAAAACATTTCCGTATTTGTCATGACTACTTCAAATGAAGATAATGATAAAATCGAAGCTTATAACTTAAATGTTGCGGGGTATATTTTAAAACCATTATCTATCGAAAAATTTATTTCTGCAGTAGGTATTTTGAAAAACTACTGGATGCTCTGTGAATTTCCAATTGTAAGCAATTAATAATTTTATTGATTTTATGCATGCAAAAGTAAGAATTCTGTTAATTGAAGACGACGACATTGACACGATGGCATTCGAGCGTTTATTAAAAAAATGTAACTTCAAATACAGCTTTCTGAATGCAATCGACGCAGACTCAGCCAAAGATGTTCTCAAAAATAATAAAGTCGATTTTATTTTTCTCGATTACCAGCTTCCCGGAACCGATGGTTTAAGCTTATTGAAGTTCATCAAACGGCATTATGATGAAGTAATTACAACCGTTTTGACTTCACAGGGTGATGAAAAACTTGCCGTTGAAATGATGAAAGCTGGTGCTTTTGATTATTATGCTAAGTCAGAACTCAACGTTGAGTTAATCGAAAAAGTTATCAGAACAGGATGGAACTTACGCGAGCTCAATCTTGCCAAGCTGAAAGCAGTTAAAGAGAACAATGAAAACCAAAAACTTCTTGCCCGCATAACCAACTCAATACCTGAAATTATTTCACTATATGACTTTGAAAAAGATCGCATAGTTTTTTCAAATAAATCCGTTGGTGAATTTCTTGGATATAATGAGAAAGAACTCAATGAAATAGGGGTTAACCTCATTAAAATGCTGATACATCCTGAGGATTTTGAAAAGGAAAATATCAGGCAGTTTAAAGTTATGAACAGCGCCGAAACTGATTTTCTTGAATCGGTTCTGAGGATTAAGCATAATGACGGTCAGTACCGCTGGTTGTTCTTCCGTGACCTTGTATTTGAACGCGATGATGAAGGTAAAGTTAAGCAGGTTTTAAGCGTTATCACCGATATCACATTTCATAAAATTGCCGAAGAACAGCTTAGGCAGGCAAAATCTAATGCTGAAAATGCGCTAAAGATTAAGTCTGATTTTCTTTCCAATATGAGTCACGAAATCAGAACTCCGTTAAATTCAATTATCGGTATAACTGATTTGTTATTTCAGGAAAACCAGTCCGAATCCAATCTTGAATATCTGAAAGCAATAAAATTCTCCGCTGATAATCTTCTTGCAATCATAAATGATGTTCTTGATTTTTCAAAAATTGAATCGGGTAAAATTACATTTGAATCGCTTAAATTTAATGCGCGTGAAACACTTAGAGATTTGGTGAAAACTTTTTCGATAAAAGCGAAAGAAAAAGATTTGAAATTGAAATCGGATTTTGATGACAGCATTCCTGATTTAATTGTCGGCGACCAGTTCAAGCTAAATCAGATTCTAATTAATCTTGTCGGCAATGCGATAAAATTCACTGAACGCGGCTCTGTCGAAGTTTCTGTAAGAGAAAAAAATAAATCGACTGATACGGTTCTGCTTGAGTTTTGTGTTAAGGATACAGGCATCGGAATTCCGAAAGGGGATCATTCAAAAATTTTTGAAAGCTTTACACAGGCGTATTCCGACATACCGCGCAAGTTTGGCGGAACAGGGTTGGGATTGACAATCGTTAAACGTCTCATTGAACTTCAGGGAGGAACTATCCGTCTTGAAAGCGAAAGCGGTCAAGGTTCATGTTTTACTTTCGAGCTGAGCTTTGGTTATACTGAGATGGAAGATACTGCTCAAAAAGATGCTATCTTAGATCCTAAATATATGAATTTCGAGGGTCTCAAAATTTTATATGCTGAGGACAATGTGATGAACCAATTTTTCGTGACAAAACTTTTTACGAAATGGAAAATTACTTTTGACGTTGCAAACAACGGGCAGGAAGCAATTGATTTGCTTGGCAAGAATGATTATGACATTGTTCTTGTCGATTTGCAGATGCCTTTCATAGACGGTTTTGATGTTGCAAAATATATCCGCAATGACCAGGCATTTTATCTAAACAGAAATACTCCAATCATTGCATTTACCGCTGATGTTTCACCCGAGACAAAAACAAAAGTTCTCAGCCACGGAATGAACGACTTCATCACAAAACCTTTCCGTCAGGAAGAGCTTGTATATAAGCTATCGAGGTTCGTACATTTGCAGTAAGACATAGTCAAGGGCACTTATCGTATTCAAAACCTCTTAATCGATCGGGTGTCATATGAATCTTAACTTCATATGTGCAGTTTTTCCCTTTAAGCACTATATATCCGTCTTTTTTTAACTGAACATTTACAATATCTATCAAGGATATCTCGGTAGATTCCAGAACATCATTTATGGTCTTAGCAACTGCATTTGAAATGAAAGCGACTTTTTGAGAATCCGTATCCTGATTTAACAGCATTGGATTTTCATAAGCTGCGAATATTACTCCATTTTTTTCTGCAGCTACATATTTATAAGCAGTAGGGTTCAGGAGTCCGTCATACATTGTTCCTTTTTTTATTATATCTTTTTCAGTTATTTCGTCTTCTGTTTTGGAAGACTTTGAACATGAAGTAAAGATTGTAAATAAAACAAACAGCGCTACGATGGATTTAATTGATTTCATTTTGTTTTATGATTAACCGTTTGAAGTTTAATAATATTTTTTGAAATTGTAAATTTAGAAATAATTTATCCCTCCAACCCGATTCTAATCACTCCTTCGCCGAACTTCGTTTTAATTTTGTCCAGTGTTTCATAGGGAAGAAAAATTTGATGCTTAAAAAGATTAAGGTTTACTTCTTTTGTATCTTTTCTTAAATCAGTGATTGACATTCCGAACATTCTTGCTTTCATTTTTTCATGGGGATAAGGGAGCTTGTTATATAATTCTTTTGCAAGGTCAAAGAAAATGCGGTCATCGTTTGTGTGATACTCAAACTCACCCCAGGCAGATTTGAATTTTAAATCTTCATATCTGATTGTAAGGTATAAAACTTTTCCGGCGAGTTTTCTTGAGCGTAATTTCCGGCAGAGATATTCTCCCATCCTTCTGATTTCTTTCATGCAGTCATCATAGTTATGAATCGAGGTAAACATTGTGTGATTATGTGAAAAAGATTTTTCTTGTCTCGATTCTTTTTTGAATATCCCCGATGTGTCTTCACCCCGAGCCATTTTGTGAAACACAATCCCGTTTATTCCAAATTCCTTGCGCAGAAGCTCGGGATTTGCATTTGCAAGGTCGCCGATTGTTTTGATTTTATATGCAAATAATCTCCGTTCGATGCGTCTGCCGATTCCCCAGATTTTCCCTGCGGAAAGCGGGTAAACTTTTTCTTCCTTCTCTTCCGGTCTGAATACTGTGAAGCCGTCGGGCTTGTTCAATCCCGCACCAACTTTTGCGTAAGTTTTGTTGTTCGAAATTCCCGCAGAGACGGTGAGTCCTTCGACGTTTTTGATTTCCTGTTTAATTGCTCGCCCGAGTTTTACTGCATCATCTAAGGTTTTCGCCATCGGAGTAAGCTCAACGAAGCATTCGTCGATGCTGTATTGTTCGATGTATTCCGGCGGAACAAAATTTTCAAGAAGCTCAAGAATGCTGATGAGCGCGGCTTCATATTTCTGACCGCAACAGGGAAGGCAGATTATATCGGGACAAATTTTCAGCGCTTCATACATCGACATCACCGTCGCAACACCTTTCTTGCGAGCTTCATAAGAAGCCGAGAGAACTATGCCTTTGCCATCTTCCGAGCCGCCGACTGCAACGGGCTTGCCACGGAAATGCGGGTTGTCCCTCTGCTCGCATTGCGCATAAAAAGCGTCTATGTCGAAGTGCATGAAGAACCTGTTCTTATGCTCTTTAATGCGGTAATCCATGTCCTTGAAGTGCGGAAAGGAATAATTCGGCATCATCCGCACACGTTTTGCATGCCAGACGTCCTTGCCGTCTTCTCTCGGTATGAAATATTTCGAGCTGACTTCCATACCGTAAATATATAAGGGATAATTGAAAAATGCTATCCATTCTATTTTATTCTACTTCATTCTATCGCCATTCTATTTTCTATTCTACTCGTATTCTATTCTCATTCTACTTTCATTCTATTTTTTCGGAAATCATGGGGAGTTAAACCGGAATCAAAGTTTTTGTTTTTCATTTTATTCTATTTTAGAATGAAGCCGGAAAAAGAGCGTGAAAATAAATTAATTTGCACAGGATAAAAATAAAAATTGGAAATGGAGATTTAAGGGTAAATCGGGTTGGGATGGGGAGGGTAGACGGAAATTTGGGGGAGGACATTCCTGTCTGTCACCCTGAACTTGTTTCAGGGTAAAGGGTTCTTATTTTAAGTTCTCATAATATTCTTTACGTTTTATTCTCTCTTCTTCCAATATGTCTAAAATTATATCTATATCAAATTGATTAAATGGTGATATTGATTGTTCTGTTCCACAATATGTAACATAAAACTTGTTTAATATTTTTTTTAGTATATCAATAATTTCTTTTATTTCAATATATTTTAAGGGAAAGATTTTTTCTAATTCTCCAGGCTGTAAAAAATATTTATCATTATGTGCATAATATTTATCACGCCAAATGAATAATGTATTTATACTTTCTTTTTTATTTTCAAGTAATATTTTGCATTCATTAATTATTATATCTATTTCTTTGAATTCATGTTTATAAAAATTAATATCATCCTTATTTAGTTTAGCCCGTCTTACATGTTCATCCCATGTAAAAAGTTGAACATTTTTTTGTATGAATTCTAAAAATGTATAGATATTAAAATGTGATCTTTTTTTGCTAACTTCAACAATTCTACATAAAACTATAATACAAGTTAAAAATAATGATTCCATAGTTACTCGAAAAAAACCGGGAGCGTAATTCATAATTTCTAATCTATCTTTTGTTCGTTCATTTAAATGAACAAATTGTTTATAACATTGATTTGCAAATATTAAATCATCAAAATAATTTTTTAATAACTCCTCAAATTCTTTTTCTTTTTCTTTCATATTTTAAATTATAATAAAATTATTATTTATTCTATATTTTTCTCATTACGTTGACCCTGAAACAAGTTCAGGGTGACAGTATTTGAGTGTAAAATAAAATCCTTTTGTATCATATTCTTTAGATTCCAGCCTTCGCTGGAATGACATTAAGAATCATATTAGAAAATGCCTAATCAAAAAATTCTTATAACCGGTGGGAGCGGGATGCTGGGATAAATCAAAAGTGTTGAGGAGTTCAGCCTACCATTTGAATTAAAAGGAAAGGAAGATTATTGCTGTGAATATTTGAAGTTATTTACAACTATTAGTGCCGAAGCCAAGCAAATTATTACCGTCGGAGATTAACTTCACATTATAAGTGCATTTCTTTCCTTTAAGGACAACTTCCTTATCTACTACTTTATATTTTGTAATTTCATCTATGCTTATGTCATCATAGCCCAGGATAGTATTGATAGTTTTTGCAATTAGCGCCACATAAATGCCGTCTTCCAATGTTTGATTACCAATCTCATCCAGATTAACTTTTTCGAGATACAATACTGCAAGCTGACCGTTTTTTTCTACGTAGGAAAATTTGTGCTTTCCTGCACTCCCGAATTTCTCATCTTCAGGTTTTACAGATTCAGATGTCGTTGAAGATTGATTATTGGTATTATTCTTGGAGCAGGCAACAACTAACGTAATAGAAATTAAAATTGCAAAAATAAATTTTAGGTGGTTCATGGCGAATTATTTGTGAAAAATAATATTTGATAAAAAAATATTCAAACCTAATTTTTCGGATATGTAACAGGAATGACTTCAAAGTCTTGTTCTCATGTTATAAATTCGTAAATGCCAAATCAAAAAATCCTTATAACCGGCGGGAGCGGGATGCTGGGAGAGTATCTTAATGTTTCTTTGTCGCGCATAGATAAAAATGCGAATGCAAAAGAAAATGAGATACTTACGACTTATAACAATAACACGGGCAACTGCCTGAGTTTTAACTCAATCAAAATTGACCTTACCGACTTTGATAAAGTAGAGAAGATGGTGAGGGAGTTTAAGCCGGATGTTATTGTTCATACTGCAGCGATTTCGCGCACCGACATTTGCGACAAGATGCTTTATGAAGAAGTTTATAAAATAAACTCGGAGCTTCCGCAGTTTCTTGCCGAACTTTGCAACTCGGTTTCAGCAAAATTAATTTATACATCAACCGATTTGGTCTATGACGGTGAGCAGGGAAGTATACTCACCGAAGACGCAAAGATAAATCCCATTACAGTTTATGCCGAGACAAAATACAAAGGCGAAGAGCTAATCAGAAAGACCGCAAAGAATTATGTTATTCTTCGTCAGGCATTAATGTATGGTTTCAGTTTAAGTAAGGCATCGAATTATTTTCAGACTATGTTCGATAATTTCAAAGAGGGGAGAAAAACAAAATTGTTTTATGATCAATATCGCACACCGATGTCGGTGATTGATTTTGCGAGATTGATTTCAAAGCTGTGCAATATAAATGTTAGCAATATAACATTAAATTGGGGCGGAGCTGAAAGAGTGAATCGTGTTGAGTTGGCTGAAATATTGTGTGAGATTGTGAACAATCAACACACCCCGTCTCCGATTTCATCGGAGCCACCCCTCTCAAGAGGGGAGTTTCAATTCGACAGGAAATTAATCGAGGCAATTTCGATGAATGATATTCCAAACATCAAACGTGTGGCTGATGTATCGATGAATACTAACAAAAGACAGAAGCTGGGATTAATGCCGTTGGGAGTGAGAGAAGGGTTGAGAGAGATATTAAATTAATTGACTATCGGGTCTTCGGGGAAGGTAGAAATGATTGAATACTCGCCGCCCATTTTTTTAAGTGAGTCAGCCCAGAGATGGGAATGGTCATTATCAAATAAATTTTCTTCGTCGATATCGGAAACATACCACGATTTTGTCGTGATTTCACCGTCAAGCTGGTTTGGACTCCATCCGGAGTATCCGAGAAAAAATAGAACGTCATCTGATTTCAAAACACCTGTTGAAATAAGAGATTTAATTTGCTCGTAGTTGCCTCCCCAGTAAATACCGTCACCGATTTCAAATGAATCATCGATAACCGAACCGACACGATGAACGATATTAAGCGTTTCCTGTTCAACGGGTCCGCCTATATAAACGTTCGCATCAAATTGAGGGAAGTCCTCGACAACATCATCGAGTTTAATGTCGAGTTTTTTGTTTAATATAAAACCGACACTACCTGCATCGTTATGTTCCGTTAAAAAAATTACCGAGCGTTTGAATATGTCGTTAAGAAAGGGGGCGGAGATTAATATTTTTCCTTTATCGGGTCTATGCATCATAACAAAATTATTAAAAGAAAAAATTATTTAAGTAACACCATTTTTTTAGACTGCACAAAGTCATTCGATTTCAAAATATAAAAATAAACTCCCGAAGACAAGCTCTTTGCGTCAAACACTATTGAGTTAAAACCTTTTTCCATTTCGCCTTCGACAAGCGCTGCAACCATTTTTCCTGCTATGTCATAAATTCGCAAACTCGTATGTCCGCTTTTCGGCAGATAGTAATCAATTTTCGTTGCAGGATTGAACGGGTTCGGATAATTCTGAAATAATTTATAATCACCGATTATCTCAGTACCGTTATTCACGTTTACGATATTTGCATAACTGATTTTTGCAATCGTCTCGATTTCTGCAAGACCGGCAACATTCATTCCATTAATGTTTCCTTCAAATTCTTTTATGCGGACTTTAATCTTATTGCAAAGAACAGTTGGCGATACAGGTACAGACTTGCCTTCTGGTTTTAAAACACCCGTCGAGTTAATAAAATTCACAACTTCGCCGTCTTTATAAAATGTAACATCGCAGTCGGTCACGTTTATGTTAGTTCCGGTTTCAGAATTTGCAAGAATGTTATATAATTTTAATTCACGCACGTCCATATATAAATCCCAGCTAAGCTCAAGATACTGGTCTTGTGTTCCCGCAGAAATCCAATTGACGTTAAGATTTTTATTCTGAGCTTTTCTGTCGATTGCATTTTTCCCTTTGTAATTTCCGGTTACACTGCTTTCGATTACGTGAGCCGAAGTCGAATAATTCGTGAACTGTGCTTCACCAATCGAGTTTGGAAGCTCAATTAAAGTATGACCTGCATGACAGCCGACGCATTTTGCGCCTGAGCCGTTAATTCCGAAGTTCATTCCCGAAACATGAGCAAATTTTCCGTTATTGTTCGTAAGTACTTTTCCGCTGTCATCAACAAGCTGTTCAAATAAATTTACGTTTGCAGGACTTTCACCGCTTGCAAGAAGTCCTGTAATTTCAATCGGCTGCTCGCCGAATAAAATAGGAAAATCCTGACCGTTCGGGTCCTGCCGTTGATGATTCATAAAAAATTGAATCTTTACACTCCTGTTGATTTTAGGAGCATCATCGATCGGAACGTCAACAGCAGCATTGGTATAAATGTTAAGACAGTCAAACCTAAATACTCCACCCTGGTAAAAAGTCGATGGATTGGAAGTCGGTGGAACTTTGTTAGTGTCAAATGTTGTGAGATACGGTAAAGACGGAGGCACAGGTCTCGCGACTAAAAGCTCAGCATTAAGCTCAAGTGTTCCAGGGAAGTTAATAATCTGTTGTAATCCAGAACCGTTAATGTTGCATGTATAAATTCCGAAATCCGCAGTCAGCGGGTCGGTTGCATAAGATAATAAAATTCTTCCGTCGTTTAATGGCAATGGGTCGGTTGCATAAGGAGGTGCATACGTTCCCGTTGACGGGGGACTATTAACATAAAGCGACGTTGTTGTATCAACACCTATAAGGTGTTTATATTGAGCTAAACCTTTTTCAAAATATCTTATGCCCGGGCTTCCTCCCGTGAACGACATAGAGAGACTGGGAACATAAACTCCGAAGAGAGTGCCATCCTGGGCAACTCTTGACCTGTATGTAAAAAATGATTTACGATTTCGCGGGTCTCCGCTGTAAATTTTCATAACGTCGCCGTCAGGTCTTATCTGAATGTTCTGCCATATGTTTCCGATATCATCAGTTAAAGCAAGTGAATCGACGCGTGTGACGTTATTAGGCGCCATGTTGCTTGGCCGGTCAATATTTAAAAGCCATCTTGAATAAACTACATGTCCCAGCGGGTCAATTGTTGGTTTCTCAGCACTGTTTCGTTCAGTTGTAATTCTGAACATATTTTGTCCGGTTGAATCCATTATGTAAAGATTCGTAGTGGGATAACCGTTAATCTGAGATAAAGTTGGAAATCGTGTCGAAGCAAAAATTATTTTTCCGTTTGGTAAATAAACCGGGTCAATATCATCATACTTAAGAAATTTTGATGCTGCAGGTCCGAACTGTGATAAATTGATTAGTCTGTCAGTATAAGTAATTTTTCTTAAACTGCTTCCATTAGCAGTGATTTCATATATTCTCCAGTTGCTGTCACGATTTTCTATGCCTGCAAATAAAATTCTCAGACCATCCCAGCTTACACACGGCTGCTGAACGTCGATTAAACGAATGCCGTTAATTACTCTTGTGCTGTCAAGAAGTGTTATAACATTTCCGTTAGTTTCTCTTATAAGCAATTTGCCGCCTGGAGCTTTAAATCTTGAAAAGCCCCCCATACCGGGAAGTAAACCTGCCTGCGGAAAAAATATATTACCGTTTGAAACGGGATTTCTTGAGACAAAAACAATTGGGGAATTTATTTGTGAATGGCTCGTTTCGGTAACTAAAAGAAGAAATAATAGTATATAAAAAATCTTTTTCACTATCTATAAATTATCCAAAATATTGACAAAATTCATCACCATATTTTGTCTGAATTTGAGAAAAACTGCTGAAAAATCAACATCTTCATTGATAATTATTTTTTTATTTTATAAGTTCCTAGACTCATTATAAATGGGTAAACTATTTTATACCGTTTATTAATCTAAAAAAAATACAAAATTTAATATGAAGAATTTTATAAAAATTAATATTTTAATATTAATTCTTTCTCTATTTACATCAACGGCGTATTCTGACGGGTTTAATTCTATTTATTCTCAAGATGGATATTTCGTAGTTGCTGCTGGTAATAACGGAAATTTTTACCGTTCAATGGATGGCGGACTTAATTACAGTTCATATCCTCAAGGCAGCGGTAATCTTTATTCTGTTTTTGCAATCGGCACAAAAGTTGTTGCAGTGGGTGATGCAGGAAAAGTTATTGTAAGCGGAAATTCAGGAAGCAATTTTACCTCTTATACTTTTTCAGCGCAAAATCTTCGTTCCGTATATTTCATTGATGCACAAACCGGCTGGACAGTTGGTGATGCAGGAACAATAGGCAAAACTACAAACGGTGGTGTCAACTGGAGCGCTCAAACTTCCGGGATTACTACTAACCTTTCATCTGTAAAATTTACAAGTGCAACGAATGGTGTTGCGTGCGGAGCTGCCGGAAAAATTCTTTACACTACAAACGGCGGTACAAACTGGCAGCCATATACAACCCCTACAACTAAAGACTTAATGTCAATTGACATGAAAGGAACAACCATCATTGCAACCGGTATTGACGGTTTTGTAATTAAATACAATGGTTCTGTATGGTCAATGAATGATTATAAAATCGTTACTAAGTCAGAAGTAAGAAGCGTTTCAATGATTGATGCAAATACATACTATACAACAGGCGGAGGCGGATTCATAAGAAAGACAACTGACGGAGGAACAACGTTTTCATATCAGGCAAATCCTATGATGGCAAACACTACTTCAATATATTTTTCCGATGCGAACAAAGGATGGGTAGTGGCAGGAACAAATAATGCAATTTTAAGAACATCAAACGGAGGCACAAGCTGGCAATTCCAAAACGGTGTAAATGTTTCATACAATTGGGTTCAAAAACAAGCTACATCAGGAAATATCGGAAATCCTTTCTGCTTGCATCCGCAAAATAAAAATGCAGTTTTCATTTTAGCAGGAAGTGCACTATATAAAAGTTATAATAAAGGAGAAACCTGGATTTTGATGAACGGCAGTGTTCCGGGAAGTCAATGCCACTCTTTTTATGTAAATTCTCTTGACACAAATATAATGATTGCGACTAAAGGTTCAAGTAACGGAAGGGTTATAAAAAGTACAAACTATGGAGCTACATGGTTTGATGTTATTAACCCAATAAATCTTACTTCATACGGTATGCCTCTTGAAGCTGACCCGAATAACGCTAATACACTTTATCTTGCTCCTGACAATGATTCACTTATGAAATCTACAAATTACGGAACAACGTGGACAAGTCTTGGCGGCGGTGAAAGCAGTAATACATTTAGAAGTCCTTGCGATGTTATAGTTCAGTTTGAAAATCCTAACATTGTCCTTGTTGCTGATGGAACTACAGGTTCAGGATTAGGAAAACTATGGAGAAGCTCTAACGGAGGTTTGAACTGGACATTGATTAATACCGTAACCGGTTCTGAAATTCCTATGATGTCAAATACTTCACTTAACTTAGATTTAATATATCACTCAACATGGAGCTCAGGAAGTTACTGGAAAAGCCAGAATATGGGAACAAATTTTGCAAACTTAAATCAAAGCGGAAGCTTGTGGGCTAACGATATTCCAAAAGATGACCCTACTGCAGTTTGCTATGACCTTTATGGCAACAATGCATATATTTCACTCGACGGCGGAGCAACTTTTGCAACTACAAGTGTAGGAAGTACACCGGCAGCAGGTATGTGCTTCTTAGATAAAGCAAATCTTCTGATTCAACACGGAGGGGGAGTATTCAAACTTAATATAACCTATAGTGTTGTTACATCGGTCGAACCAACTTCAACTAATATTCCGGATAGATTCAGTCTTGAACAAAATTATCCGAATCCTTTTAATCCTTCAACAACAATTAATTTTAATGTAAGCAAACCCGGTTACATAAAAGTTAAAGTCTATGATGTTAAAGGAACTGAGGTTGCAGAGCTGGTAAATTCAAATCTGATTGCAGGTGAATATCATGTTGATTTTAATGCTTCAATGCTAACGAGCGGTATTTATTTTTATTCTATGAGCGTTGATGGAAACATTATTGATTCAAAGAAAATGATGTTAATAAAATAATCCGTCATATTTCTTACTTTTATAAAACCCCGTTTATTGTAAAATAAGCGGGGTTTTTTCATTTAAGCCTCAAAAATTGCTTTTGATTATAAAAATATTATTAGTAATTTTATAAATGGCATGGAGATGAATGAATTTTATATGCATCTCTATGCCATTTTTTATAATTTTATAAAATATAAACCTCAAAATATAAACCTTCTCACAATGAAATCTTTTTTAGTAATTCTTTTCCTCTTATTTTTTTCTGTAAATGTCTTTTCTCAGGGTTTGAACAGTGTTTATACACCTGACGGAATTTATGTTACTGCAGTCGGAGACAATGGACTTGTTTTCAGGTCTTCAACTTCAGGCGACGTCTGGGCTCAATATACTTATGGTTCCGACAATTTTAAATCAGTATATGCAATAAATGATGATGTATGGATTGCAGCAAGCAATGGAAAAGTTTATAAAACTTTTAAAACTTCTTCACCGCTTAGTTCAATTCAGACCGGAACTTCAAATACCTTTAACTCAGTATTTTTTATTAATTCTTCAATTGGTTTTGTTTGCGGTGACGGCGGAGTTGTTTATAAAACCGTTAACGGCGGAAACAACTGGACTACTTCCAGTTCAGGAATTCCTTCTGTCAAATTAAACAGTATCCATTTTTATGATGACAATAACGGAACTGTTGTAGGTGATAACGGAACAATTTATGTTACAAACAACGGCGGAACTGGTTGGACTGCGCAAACCTCAGGAACCACAAGAAATCTATTAAGAGTAAGAACATTTTCCAACGGTGCAATTGCAACAGGGGAGTGGGGAACACTTTTAACAAGAAGCGGTTCAGTATGGACAGCAACAAATTCAAGAACACGGTCTGATATCCGCGGAATATCCGGAACTTCGATGACAGATTTACACATCTGCGGCGGCGGTGGTTTTATCAGAAACAACACAAGCGGTAATACAAGATTTTATAATTTCGAAACGAATCCAATGCAGGCAAATCTTGTTGACATTTATTATTATAATGCAACATTAGCTTTTGCAGTCAGCAGCTTAAACAAAGTTGTAATTAAAACAACTAACGGCGGAACTGTATGGAATTGGCCTGCAGGTACAAGCGTTTCAAGACAATGGCAACAAAAGCTTAGTGCCGGCGGCGGTATCGGTAATAATCTTTGCAGGCACCCAAAAAATAATAATGCTATCTTCGTTACAATGGGAAGTAATGTTTATTTGAGCTGGAACAGAGGTGATAACTGGACACAAGTTTCAACATGGTCGGGAACAGGCAGCAGTGCGCACTCATTCTATGTAAACCCTAATGATACAAACATATGGCTTGCAGCAGTTGAGTCTTCACCCGATAAAGTTATTCGCTCAACTAACTACGGTCAAACATGGACTGCAGTTCATTCAGCAAATTTCAGTAACTATGGTCAGCCGTTAGAACAAGACCAAAACAATCCTAATACATATTATTTTGCTCCTGATAACGGTGGATTCTGGAAATCAACTAATATGGGTGCTAACTGGACAGAAATCAGCGGTAACTATCCGTTCAGAAGTCCTTGTGACGTTCTTGTTATGTGGGATAGTTCAAATGTAATTTTCGTCGGTGATGGTGTTACAAGTGGAGGTCAGGCAAAAATTTTCCGTTCTTCAAATGGCGGCGTTAACTGGACTGACATAAGAACTGCAACAGCAAGCGAAATTCCTTCTATGTGTAATACAGTATTCGATTTATCAAAAATTTATGCTACTGAATGGTCAGGTTCACAAATTTACCGTTCAACAAATTACGGTTATAATTTTGATAATAGTCATAGTACAGGATTCAGTGGCTGGGCATCTGATATTTGTCACGAAGACCCAAATGTAATTTATACAGGTAATTACGGACCGAGTTCATCACTTACAACAAACAATGGTGCTAACTGGATTACAGCAACACCGGGCATGTCAGGTTCAGGTGCAGGCGTTATTGTTCCTGAAAGAGGATGGATAATCAGCCAGCAGACTTCAAACGTTTATAAAATGAATATAACTTATGACGTTATAACCTCTGTTGAAGAAGTTGTATCTACAATTATTCCTGAAAAGTTTGCTCTTTCACAGAACTATCCTAATCCTTTCAATCCGGCAACCAAAATTAAATATGACGTTCCGGTTAACAGCCAGGTTATGTTAAAAGTATTCGATGTTTCAGGAAGAGAAGTTGCTAATCTTGTAAATGAGTTCAAAAATGCAGGAAGTTACGAGCTTAATTTCAATGCTTCAAACCTTACTTCTGGCGTTTATTTCTATACAATTCAGGCAAATGATTTCAGAGAGACAAAGAAAATGCTTTTGATTAAGTAAATAATTCTTATTAATTTAAACCTGATATGGAATGAACTTTTCTGTATCAGGTTTTTTCATATTCATAATTCAATAACTCAAATCATATTATTATGAAATCTCTTCTACTACTTTTTACCCTTTTCCTTTCAACAAACATTTTTGCTCAGGGTTTTAACAGTGTAACAACAAAAGACGGTCAGAATGTCACAGCTGTTGGAAATAACGGATTGCTATTCCGTTCATCTAATGGCGGCAATACCTGGTCGAGCAATACATTTGGCACTGATAATTTAATGTGGGCTTGCACTTATAGTGATAATGTTTGGATAGTTGGTGCCGGCGGAAAGCTTCTTAAAACTAAGATTTCACTCGCGCCTATAGCAACTATTCAATTGCCTACAACTAATACTCTTAACTCATGTGATAATCTTGGAATTATAAGTTATGCCTGCGGCGATGGGGGTGTTGTTTATAAAAGTACTAACAGAGGAAATAACTGGACATTAGCCAACACCGGGATTGCTAATGTAAAATTAAATTCCATTAGCTTCCTTGATGAAAATAATGGAATTGTGGTTGGAAACGGCGGAGCAATGTATGTAACCACTAACGGCGGTAACTCCTGGACTGCGAATAACATAACGACTAATAATTTATTGAGAGCAAAATATCTTAGTGATTGCATTATGGTAGTAGGTGAAAATGGAACTCTTTTACGTAAGACAGGTCTTTCATGGTTAATTATTGCTTCAGCAACAAAATCAGATATTCGAGGAATTACAGGTACAAGTTTAAGTAATGTGAGAATTTGCGGAGGCGGTGGTTTTATCCGTAATAATAACGGCAGTCCAAATTTCTTTAAGTTCGAACAAAATCCAATGATGGCTAATCTTGTTGATATTTGTTATTCAGATGCTAACACTGGTTTTGCAGTCAGCAGTCTTAACAATGCTATTATCAGAACAACAAACGGCGGAACTTCATGGGAACTGCCTGCAGGAACAACCGTATCATATAACTGGGCACAAAAAATTTCTCCCGGAAGCGGTATCGGAAATAATTTATGCATGCACCCGACAAACAAAAATGCAATGTTCGTTGTATATGGAAACAAAGTTTATGTAAGCTGGGATAGAGGCGATACATGGACACAGATTTCTACAATTTCAATCGGTTCAAGAGCGCATTCATTTTATGTAAGCCCTGTTGATTCAAACGTATGGCTTGCTGCAATGGAATCATCTCCGACAGATGCTGTTGTAAGAAGCACAAACTATGGCGTTACGTGGACAAATATTCTTGCAAGGAACTTCAGTACATACGGTCAGCCGCTTGAAATGGACCAGAATAATCCATCAACTTATTATTTTGCTCCAGACGGCGCAACAACAGGATTCTTTAAATCAACCGATAACGGCGCAACGTTTACCAGCATAACAACCGGTTCAAATCCATTTACAAGTCCTTGCGATATTATTGTTGAGTGGGGAAATTCAAACGTTATGTTCATTGGTGATGACGGTGCAGACATTCACAAAAGCACTAACGGCGGTGTAAACTGGTTCACGGTAAAACCAAGCACTTCTTCGGAAGTGCCTTCAATGTGTAACTCAGTATTTGATCCTACATACTGTTATGCTACTACATGGGGTTCAAGCCAGGTTTTCAAAACCGTTAACAATGGTGATAACTGGGGCATCGTTTCCAATAATTCAGGAAGCGGATGGGGTTCAGATGTTTGCCGTGAAGACCCGACACTTGTATTAACAGGAAACTACGGAGCACAGGCATATTTATCGACAAATAACGGTGCAAACTTCTTTAACGTTAACACAGGTCTCAGCGGTGCAGGTGCGGGAATCATCGTTCCTGAACGCGGATATTTATTAAATATGCAGACACAGGCATTATTTAAGCTAGTAATTACTTATTCAGTACTAACAAGCGTAGACCCTGTTTCTTCATCTATTCCAACGTCATTAAAATTATATCAGAATTATCCTAATCCGTTCAATCCGTCAACTTCAATAAGATTCGACGTTCCGCAAACGGAAAATATTTCATTGAAAATTTATAACAGTGCGGGAAAAGAAGTAGCAAATTTATTCAACGGTGTTAAAAACGCCGGAAGCTATGAAGTCCATTTCAATGCAGACGGTTTGGCATCAGGAGTTTATTTCTATAAACTCATAACTGGAAGTAATTCTATAACTAAAAAGATGATGTTATTGAAATAAGATTTTAGTATTGGAGCTGTGGATGAATGTTTCTTTTATTTTTAAATTGGAGAAATAGAATAATTGAAACATTTAAAAAAGTAAAATGAAAAAAAATATTACTAAGGTCGTTCTGGTCTTTCTAATTTTTTTCGTTTCATCCACAAGCTTTGCTGACGGATTTAACTCCATTCATTCATCTGATGGAAATTTTGTTATCGCTGTGGGAAAGAACGGAAACATCTTCCGTTCTTTCAACGGCGGAGTTTCCTTCAGCAACAATTCTCTTCAAAGTAATTTAAATCTCAACGCAGTTTATACCCTCAACGGTAAAGTCTGGATTGTAGGAGATAACGGCAATTATCTTCTCAGTAATAATCAGGGCTGGGCATTCACTTCTTATACGGGCCTTGTTAATACTTTGCGTTCAGTATATTTTGTGAATGAAAATCTCGGGTGGATAGTGGGCGACAACGGATATGTTGCCAAAACAATCGATGGCGGTGTCACCTGGACACCACAAAGTTCCACAGTATCAACTGCTTTACGTTCCGTAAAATTCTCAAATTCAACAAATGGTGTAGCATGCGGTGATAATGGTAAAGTTATTTATACTACCGATGGAGGAACTACATGGAATCAGTATCTTACACCTACCACAAAGAATTTACTTTCAGTTGATATGAAAGGGTCAACAATAATCGCTACCGGTGTTGATGGATTTATTTTAAAATATCAAAGCGGTGCCTGGTCTTCAATTGATTATAAAATTGTAACTAAAACCGATGTAAGAGGCGTGAGTGTAATAGACGACAATACATATTTTACTTGCGGCGGCGGCGGTTTCATAAGGAAAACGACAAACGGCTCGGAACATAAGTATCAATCTAATCCGATGATGGCTCCATTATCTTCCATTCATTTTTATAATGCCAATACAGGTTGGGCAGTAGCTGCAGATAACAATGCGATTCTCAGAACAATCAACTCGGGAGATAATTGGCAGTTTCAAACAGGAGTAACTGTTACTTATCAATGGCAGTTAAAACAAGCTTCATCAGGAAATATCGGAAACCCTTTCTACTTGCATCCGAAAAATAAGGATGCAGTATTTATTCTTGCAGGAAGCGCTCTTTATAAAAGTTATGATAAAGGCAGTACATGGATGCTTCTGAACGGAAGTGTCCCCGGCAGTTCGTGTCATGGGTTCATAGTTTCAGGCACTGATACAAATCTTATGCTTGCAGCCAAAGGTACTGCAGGAGGAAGAATTATCAAAAGCACCGATCACGGGACAACATGGTTTGACATATTTAATCCGATAAATCTTACTTCATACGGAATTCCAATTGCAGCCGACCCAAATGAACCGAATACTGTTTATCTCGGACCTGATAATGATACGTTAATGAAATCCACGAATTTTGGTGTGACATGGACAAACATAAGCGGTGCTGAAAGCGGAAATAAGTTCAGAAGCCCGTGCACCATTTATATTCAATATGAAAACGCATCGGTAATTTTTGTTGGTGACGGAACTACAAGCGTTGGAAATGGCAAGCTCTGGAGAAGTTCCAACGGGGGGACAAGCTGGAATTTAATAAATACTGTTTCAGGTTCAGAAGTTCCTATTGTTACGGGCACATCTCTCGATTTAAATTTAATGTATCACAATTCGTGGAGTACGGGAAGTTTATGGAGAAGCACAGACATGGGATTGAATTTCACTGATATGAATAAACCGGGTTCACTCTGGGCGTTGGATTTAGCTGATGATGACCCTACGGCAGTTTCTTATAATTTATATAATGGAACTACTTATATATCTCTTGATGACGGAAAAACTTTTGCTGAAACACCGATATCAAGTCCGGGTGCCGCTGCGGGAATGTGTTATATAGACAAAGCAAACATCCTTGCACAATATGGAAGCGGAATTTATAAACTTAAAGTTAACTATACGGTTTTAACCTCAATAGAAAATCAATTATCCGGAATTCCTGACAAATTTAATCTTTCACAAAATTATCCTAATCCATTTAATCCCTCGACTAAAATCAGATATGATATTCCTCAAACAGGGAATGCATCATTAAAAGTCTATAACAATCTGGGAGCTGAAATTGCAAACTTATTTAATGGTGTCAAAAATGCGGGAAGTTATGAAATAGAATTTAATGCAGAATCATTGCCGTCGGGAGTTTATTTCTATAAGCTTACAACAGGAAGCAATTCAATTACCAAAAAGATGCTATTGATAAAATAAGAATTAGAATAAAATTTGATTAAAATCTAAAGGGGCATCAAGCCCCTTTTTTATTTCGGAACTTTTGTCTGTCCTTTTTCATTTATGAAATTAAGTTATATTTGTAAATGATTCATAAATTATTTTTAATTTCAGTATTTTTTATCCTTTTTCTCTCAAATAAAGGTTATTCTGCCGAATCTCAATCCGACGCAAAGCTTCAGAAAGGAATTGAATATATTTATAACATACAATTCGATTCTGCAAATGTAATTTTTAATGAAATGACTTCGGCCAATCCGAATGACCCAGCAGGATGGTTTTTTAAAATGCTGGTCGAATGGTGGAAGATAAATCTAAACAAAGATGACGAGTCAAATGATGAGATTTTTCTTAATAGCGTAGATAAAGTTATCGAAGTAACAGACCGCATTCTTGAAAAAAACGAAAACGATTATACGGCTTTGTTTTATAGAGGGGGAGCAATCGGTTACCGCGGGCTTGTCAGAAGCTTGCGTGAAAGCTGGTTTAAAGCCGCTGAAGATGGCAAAGATGCATTAAATCTTTTTACTAAGGCAAGTGAGCTAAATACCAATAATAAAGATATCTTATTTGGCATTGGCTTATATAATTATTTCGCTGAATATGTACCGGAAAAGTATCCGTTTTTAAAACCGCTTATGATAATTTTTCCGAACGGGGATAAGGCAAAAGGACTTTTTCAAATTACAGACGCTGCCGATAATTCCAAACTTGCAAAATACGAAGCTCGAGGAATTCTTTCATATTTATATATAACTTACGAAAACAATTACTTTGAATCTGAGAAAAATGCAAAGATTCTTGTAGAAAAATTCCCAAATAATCCCGTATTTGAAAAATATTTATTAAAGAGTTATATCGGGCTTAGTCGTTGGATTGAAGCTTTAAATGGCTGGAAGAAAGTGCTTGAAAAAGCTGATAGTAACCATGCGGGATATAATAATGATTATACCCGCCGTGAAGCGAATTATTACATTGCAGTTACATTGTTCAGTATGAGAAATGAACTCGAAGCCGAGCGTTATTTATTAAAATCAGAAGAATTAAGTAATAAAATAAACGGTTCTGCAGCTTATTTAGCTCAAATTTACCTTATGGAAGGTATGCTGGCAGATAAAAAAGGCGACCGGACTTCTGCTATTTATAATTATGACAGGGTGCTTGCAATGGAAAATTTCTCTACTACCCACAGAGATGCAACAGCATTCAAAAACAGCGCTTATAAGTAATATTAATCACAAAATCACTAAAACACAAAACTTTTTAATTTTGTGCTTTGTGGTTTTTGTGTTAAACAACGCATACTAATCCATTGAAAAATATGTAATTTTTTATTATTTTTGTTAAAATAAAAAAGAAAAGAGGTAAATAACTTTGTTCAAAGTCATTATTCAGGATGGTGAATCCGTCGATAAAGCTCTTAAAAGATTCAAAAAGAAATACGAAAAGTCAGGTGTGTTAAAAGAGTTTAGAAGAAGAATGTTTTATACCAAGCCTTCAGTTGAGAAGAAAATGCTTAAGGAAAGAGCCATCAGAAAGAACAAAAGAATTATTGACGAAGAAAATAATTAATTTATTTTCTCGTGAGATTGTTTGACCCACCTGCTCATTTGGCTCGGTGGGTTTTTTAATTTAAAGACGAGTTCGTAATTCGTTTATAATTTAACATAATTCAGTCGAAACCGTATAAAATTTGAAAAGACTAATTTCCGGTTCTGCAATTCAGAAACGAATAAAAATATTATCGAGACGAATAGAAAAGGATTACAAAGGAAAAACGCCTGTATTCTTGTGCGTTCTTAACGGCGCATTTATGTTCTTATCGGATTTGATAAAAGAAGTCAATCTTGACGTTGAAGTTTCATTTATAAAACTTTCAAGTTACCGTGATTCAAAAACTTCAGCAGGCAAAATCGACATTTTACAGGAACTTAATAACGATATTTCTCGTAAAGATATAATAATAGTCGAGGATATAGTCGATACGGGACTGACAATAAAGTTCTTAAAGCAAGTATTAAAGAAATATAAACCTTCGTCAGTGAGAATTGCGACTTTACTTCACAAAACGGAAGTTTCAAAAATAGACTTTAAAATAGATTATGTTGGATTTGAAATTGAGAATAAGTTTGTTGTTGGTTATGGACTCGATTACGCACAAAAATATAGAAATTTAAAAGCAATTTATGTAGTTTAAGTAATAATATGGCAAACGATAATAAAAATAACAAGAATTTAAAAGGCGGCGATGATTTTAACTGGAACAGGGTATTCAAAATTGTTCTCGGATGGAGCGCAATTCTGATTGGTTTTTTTCTGATAATGATTTATACAACACGCAATGATGCAAAATACTCCGAGATTTCTTTCAATCAATACCAGACCTTTTTAAATGATAAAAAAATAGCAAGCGCAACCGTTAAAAAATCGGAAAACAATTACGAATTTTATGGAACGCTTAAAGCCCCCGAGCCTGTAAATGTCGGAGGCAGAACATATACAATCGATAAGTTTAATTTATTCCTTCCTTATTCAAATATCGAACAGGACGTAATAAAATCATGGAACGAAGCCGGCGTGAACATCACGATGGAAAAAGATGACGGCGGATGGCTCGGACCACTTCTTGGCGCTTTACCTTGGTTGTTAATCATTGTATTCTGGATAATCATTATGCGCAGAATGCAGGGCGGCGGTGCAGGCGGTGGAAGAAACATTTTTACTTTCGGAAAATCGAAAGCAAAAATGCTCAACGAAGGAACATTGAAGGTAACTTTTAATGACGTTGCAGGTGCTGATGAAGCTAAACAAGAGCTTGAAGAAATAATCGAGTTCTTAAAAAGCCCCGGCAAATTCCAAAAGCTTGGCGGTAAAATTCCAAAAGGTGTATTACTTCTTGGACCTCCGGGAACAGGAAAAACTTTGCTCGCACGTGCAGTAGCAGGCGAGGCAGGTGTGCCTTTCTTCTCAATCAGCGGTGCTGATTTCGTTGAGATGTTTGTCGGTGTCGGTGCCTCGAGAGTTAGAGATTTATTCGAGCAAGGAAAGAAGAATGCTCCTTGTATAATTTTCATAGATGAAATTGATGCTGTTGGACGTCACAGAGGCGCAGGTCTCGGCGGCGGACACGATGAGCGTGAGCAAACTTTGAACCAGCTCTTAATTGAGATGGATGGCTTTGAACAAAACAATGGTGTTATTGTTATAGCTTCAACCAACAGACCTGACATTCTTGACCCGGCATTATTAAGACCGGGAAGATTTGACCGACAGGTAGTTGTTGACAGACCTGACGTTAAAGGTCGTGAAGGAATTTTAAAGGTTCATACAAGAAAAATTCCTCTTTCAAAAGATATTCGTTTAGATGTTATTGCAAAAGGAACTCCGGGATTTTCAGGTGCTGACCTTGCAAATCTTGTGAACGAAGCGGCTTTGCTTGCAGCAAGAAGAAATTCCGATATGGTTACAATGAAAGATATGGAAAATGCTAAGGATAAAGTCTTGATGGGAACTGAAAGAAAGAGCTTGATAATTTCCGAACGTGATAAGAAAACAACTGCTTACCACGAAGCAGGACACGTGCTTGTAGCAAAGATGCTTCCTGAATCCGATCCTGTGCATAAAGTAACAATTATTCCTCGCGGAAGAGCATTGGGTGTTACATCACACTTACCGATGGATGAGAAGCATACATATTCAAAAGAATATCTTGAAACTATGGTTGCCTGCTTATTCGGCGGTCGTGCTGCTGAGAAAATTGTATTCAATGAATACACGACAGGAGCAAGCAACGATATAGAGCGTGCTTCTGACATTGCAAGAAAAATGGTAACCGAGTTCGGAATGAGCGAGAAGCTTGGTCCGTTGAAATATGGCCAAAAGCAGGAAGAAGTATTTTTAGGAAAAGAAATATCACAGCATAAGAATTACAGTGAAACGACACAGATTCTTATTGATGACGAGGTGAAGAAAATTGTTAGCCAGGGACTTGATGTAGCTGAAAAAATTCTTTCTGACAACATCGAAAAGCTTCACAGACTTTCATTAGTATTGCTTGAGCGCGAAATTCTTGATGCTGAGGAAATTGATATGGTGTTAAGAGGCGAGGAACTTCCGCCAGTAGAAAAGGAAGTCAATATAGCTCAGACTAAAACTCAGGATGCAGAAAAGGAAAAAAAGAAGAAGGAAGATTCTTCTTTTAATCCTAAAATTGCTCTTGCAAATTCATAGACTTTAGGTTGTAATATAGAATTAACGAAGGACAGATGAACAGTCTGTCCTTTTGTTTTGAATCACTAAAATTTTTGTATCTTATTGGAGCCGGTTGAGGGAAAAATTTCGATAAACAATGAATTGAAGCGAAAGCTTATTCATTTATCATCCACATGGATTGCATTTTTCTATTTGTTTTATTCAAAAGAACTCACTCTTACAATCCTTTTAATACTTTTTTTCATAACTTTTACAAGCGATATACTTCGCTATTGTTCCCCTGCATTTAATAAATTCTTTTTGTTCATATTGAAACCAATTCTGAGAGAGCATGAAGCGCGATGTGAAAAACTTACTTTCACAGGTTCAACCTGTCTTTTGTTTTCATGTATTTTTTGTATTTATTTTTTCCCTAAAGAAATTGCCGTGATGGCGATTTTTATTATGACTATATGCGATACTATGGCGGCTCTTGTTGGAAAGCATTTCGGTAAAATTTCTTACGGCAATAAAACTTTGGAAGGAACACTAACTTTCTTTCTTTCAGGTGCAATAATAATTTTTTTGACGCCTAAGATTACCGGAACCGCTATTGAATATTTCTTTGCTTTCATTGCATTATTGCTTGCGAGTGTCGTTGAGTTTTTGCCTGTAAAGATTGATGATAATATTTCTGTTCCTATTGTATTTTCAGTTGTATACTATGTACTATTTAAAATCTTTTTGTAAAATCCTCTTATAAATTTTATGGCTCTAAAATGCGGTATTGTAGGTTTGCCGAACGTAGGCAAATCAACCTTGTTTAATGCTCTGACCTCTTCACAAAATGCCGAGGCGGCTAATTATCCTTTTTGCACGATTGACCCTAACGTCGGAACGGTAATTGTTCCTGATGAAAGAATGGATAAGCTTGTCGAAATGTATAATCCAAAAAAAGTAATTCCTTCAACTATCGAATTTGTCGATATCGCCGGGCTTGTTAAAGGAGCATCCAAAGGTGAAGGGCTTGGAAACCAATTCCTTTCTCACATCAGGGAAGTAAATGCAATCATTCATATTGTTCGATGCTTTGATAATGATAATGTAATTCACGTTCATGATAAAATTGACCCGAAGGATGATATTGAAATCATTGAAACAGAATTAATATTGCGTGACATGGATACAATTGAAAAGCGTCTTGAGAAAAATGAAAAGTTAAAGAGAACAGGGGATAAAAAAGTTTTATTGGAAAATGAAATTCTTGCAAAGCTTAAAGAACATTTTGCAACATCACGACTTGCGAAATACTTTGTTGAGACACTTAATGAAGAAGAGAAAGAGATAATGAAAGGTTTGCAATTGCTGACCGATAAACCGTTTCTTTATGTTGCCAATGTCGATGATAATAATGCAACGGGTAATAAATATTCAGATGTCGTTAAAGAAATCGCTGCAAAAGAAAATGCAAGCTTTATGATTTTATCTGTTCAGATTGAATCCGAAATTTCTCAGCTTGAAACCACAGAAGAGAAGAAAGAATTTTTGAAAGAGCTTGGATTGGATGAGTCAGGTCTTGACCGCTTAATCAGAGAAGCATATTCATTGCTTGGCTTGATAACATTCTTCACCGCAGGAGAGAAAGAAGTGCATTCATGGACAATCCCGAACGGCTTCACTGCACCGCAGGCAGCGGGGGAGATTCACACTGATTTTGAAAAAGGATTTATCCGCGCCGAGATTATGAAATATAAGGATTTAATGGAGCTTGGTTCAGAACCGGCAGTTAAAGAAAAAGGATTATTGAAAAGCGAAGGTAAGGAATATGTTATGGGTGATGGCGATATTGTTCACTTCAGGTTTAATGTATAAAATATCTGTCATTCCTGCGAAGGCAGGAATCCATCAACGTTTCGTTGACCCTGAAACAAGTTCAGGGTGACAATATTATCAGGAAACTCCAACTAATTTCAAACCATTCACGGTTATAAACGCGGCTACATAAGCGAGCACTGTAAATACAACAACCTGCATTATAGGCACACGCCATCCACCGGTTTCTTTTTTTGCAATTGCAACTGTCGAGAGACATTGCATTGCAAACACAAAAAATACAATTAATCCGCATATAGTCGAAGTCGTGAATAGCTTTTGTCCCGTTGCTTCATTCGTTGCATCACGCATCGAGCTTAAAATTCCTTCCTGAATTTTATCATCGTCTTCATCGGTAATCTTAAATATCAACGCCATCGAGCTGACAAAAACCTCTCTTGCTGCAAAAGTTGCAATGAGTGACACACCGACACGCCAGTCTAATCCAAGCGGAACCATAAACGGCTGAATAACTTTACCCATCATTCCCGCAAAAGAATTTGAAAGCTGCTCCGAAGCGGCAAGATGCTCAATTTGTGTTTCATCCAAGCCCGAATTTTCAGGAACCTGAAAATCATTTCTGGGGAACGAAATTAATATCCATAGCACGAGCGATAAAACCAAAATCACAGGTCCTGCTTTACGGACGTATTGGTTTGCATTCTTACCTGTATTTTTTAATACAGTAGTGAAATTTGGGTTTTTGTATGTCGGAAGTTCAATAATAAACGAGCTGTCATCTTTTTCTTTTACGATTTTATTACTGAATTTATTTACAACCCCTGCAATTGCAAGCGACATAACTATACTGAATATATAAATTGCAGTCAAAGCAAGACCGGCAATAAACGGTTCATCTTGCGGCACAAGATAAGCAAGCAAAAGAGCATATACAGGCAAGCGGGCACTGCAGCTCATTAACGGAATAATAAAAATCGTTAAAAATCTCTCACGTTTATTCGAGATTGTGCGCGTTGCCATAATCGCGGGGATAGCACAAGCAAACCCCGAAAGCATCGGTACAAATGAACGTCCATTTAAGCCAATCTTAGAAAGTGGCTTATCTACAAGCATAGCACCGCGCGCAAGATAACCTGAATCTTCAAGCAATCCGAGAATTAAAAATAAAATTAAAATTTGAGGAAGAAAAACAAGAACTGAACCGATACCTGCAATTAATCCGTTTGCAATAAGGTCACTGAAAAGATTATCGCCTAACAAAGTTGCTGCTTCACCTGAAAGAAATCCGAAAGCACTATCAACCAAATCCATCAACGGAGCTGCAAGCCAGAAAATCGATGTAAATGTCAGCGTCATCACCAAAAGAAAAATAAGTATTCCCCAAAACTTATGAAGAATAATTTTATCTATAAGCAATGTCGTTTTATCGGGTATCCTATGACCGTTAGTATGGAAATTATTTAATATAGGAATGTTTTCGTTAACCTTATCGATATTGAGAAGAGGTTTTATAGAATCTTTCGGAGAAATATTAAACAAAACTTCTTTCTCAATGCTTTCAATTTCTTTATAAGAATTAATTATTTTTTCTTTGCTGTAATCTTTTAAAACGTGCTTGTGGTTATTATCGAACTCATAGTCAGCTATATTTTCCCTCAATGTTTTTAATAAATCATTCACGCCTTCACCATCACGGCCGTCAATTTTTACTACGTCGCAGCCGATTAATTCTGAAAGTTTTTTCGTTGATATATCGATTCCTTTTTTATTGAGAACATCAACCATTGTCAATGCAACAATGACTTTGAAGTTGCATTCTTTTAATTGCTTCACAAGCAATAAATGACGCGAAAGCTGGCTTGCATCTACTGTTACGATTGCGATATCGGTATTGCCGTGCTTAGGGTGGTTATAAACATACTGAACGGAAAGCTTTTCATCGGGAGAGCAGGGGATTAAGCTGATAATTCCGGGAGAATCCAGAATGTTTGCATTAACCTCAAACTTGTTTAGAAAACTCGAGATGGAATATTCGACTGTCGAACCGGGATAGTTAACGGTTTTATATCTTCGCCCGCTGAGATAATTAAATAATGTAGTCTTGCCTGAATTCGGATGACCGAGAAGGGTTATGAGAGGAATTTTTTTATCGACTTCTGTCTGCATCGTATCAATTGATTAACTAATTAAACAAGAATGCAATTTGCTTCATGCTTTCTTATTGCTATTAAAGCACCTCTGACTGAAAAGGCAAGCGGGTCATTGAAAAGCGGTTTATATAATAATTCAATTTCTTCGCCCGGAGTAAAACCAACTTCGAGAATGCGTCTTGCAGACGGATGGTCGTTATCGATATCAATAATTCTGGCTTTCTCTCCGACTTTTAACTGGCTGGCGCTTCTCAATTTTTAAATTAATTATTTTTTATGGAATGGTGAGTCTTCTCGAGGTAATGATCGCAATGTTCTTTATCTTTGCATGTTGCAAAAACCTGCAAGGTATGCTCAACAGGATTCAGATTATTCTCTTGGCAGATTTTTTCTTGTAGTTTCTCAATATCGGGGTTTTCAAACTCTAGAATCCTTTTGCAGGAAACACAGATGATGTGATAGTGATTGTTACGTCCGTATTTCGTCTCATATCGGGTTCTGTCGCCCTTGAAGTTGTGCTTATATAAAATATTGCACTCGCTCATAAGCTCCAGAGTCTTATAAACCGTTGCTCTTGATACGTTTATGTAGTCATTTTTCAGCTTCAGATAGAGCGCATCGGCATCAAAATGCCCTTCGATGTTGAGAGCGGCATCTAAAATTAAAAAACGCTCATTGGTTATCCTATGAGCGTTGTCTTTTAAATATTGTATGAAAACCTTCTTTACGTCCTCGGGTATCAATTTATTAAATTGTTCTTATTTAAACTTAGTATAGATAAATATACTAAATTTTTGCTATAACTTCATCTAATATTTGTATACCGTCATTTATTTCACTTTCGATGACATTTAGGGTAGGTCTGAACCTAACTGACTTAGTTCCACAGCCGAGTATCATTAAACCGTTGTCAAAAGCTTCTGAAGTGATTTTATTGCGTGTCTCCGTGTCTTTTGCATCAAATGCACACATAAGTCCTAATCCTCTTGGATTAGAGACAATATTTGGGTATTTCTCGGCAAATTCTTTAATCTTTGACTGTAAATGGTCACCCATTTTAGCTGCATTTTCAACAAGATTTTTTTCCTGAATTACTTCGAGAATTTTTGTGAAGCGAACCATGTCGACTATGTTTCCTCCCCATGTAGAGTTGATTCTGCTTGGCTTTTGGAAAACATTATTTTCAACCTCATTAATTCTGTCAGTACATAAAAATCCGCATACCTGAGTTTTCTTTCCGAATGAAATCATATCCGGCTGTACATAATGCTGATGCGCCCACCATTTTCCTGTTAATGCAATTCCTGTCTGAACTTCATCGAGTATGAACATAATTTCATTCTCATCGCAAATTTCTCTGAGCTTAATAAAAAATTCTTTTCTGAAATGGTTATCTCCGCCTTCGCCCTGTATCGGTTCGAGTATCAAAGCTGCGATGTCATCTTTGTTCTCGTGAATAGCTAATTTGATTTCATCGATTGCCATGTTTTCTGCATAAACCGCTTTAGTAACATTTTCGTCATTCAAAGGAAAAGTAACTTTAGGATTTAATATTCTTGGCCATTTAAACTTAGGGAAGTAATCTGTCTTTGTCGGATCTGTGTTTGTTAATGAAAGTGTATATCCGCTTCTTCCATGAAATGATTCTTTGAAATGAATAACTTTGTGTCCCTTTTCTTCTCTATAGCCTTTTGCAAAATTCTTTCTGACTTTCCAGTCGAATGCAGCTTTTATTGCATTCTCAACTGCAAGCGCACCACCTTCGATAAAAAATGAATATTTAAAATAATCAGGCACCGCAACTTCAAAAAATGTTTCGACAAAATCTGCCTGCTCCTTAGCATAAATATCCGATAGGGAAGGTTTGGATATGGCAATCTCACCGATTTTTCTTATGAATTCGTCATTGTGAAGCTTCGGATGATTCATCCCAAGGGGATTTGAAGCAACAAATGTAAAGAAATCCAGATAATTTTTGTTATGCTTTGAATCGTAAATATATGAACCCTTTGATTTTTGCAAATCAAGAGTTACGTCAAAGCCGTCAACAATCATGTGCTGTCTCAGAACTTCCTGAACTTCTGCCGGTTTGATATCAACTTTTAGCATACTATTTTGGAAGACATTAGTTTTGCTAATATTAAGTTTTTCTCTTTCTCTAACTTCCATTGATTTATCCTCCTCATTAGATATTATTTTATTTCGCCAATTATATAGCTGTTTTCGTTATTACGTTTTAAAAATTTTGTGAACTTATCAACTTCATTTTTATTTATGATGAACACCAAACCTATGCCCAGATTAAAAGTCTTTCTCATTTCAAGCTCATCGATGTTGCCAAGCTTTTGTATCAAATTAAAAATCGGCAATCTGTTCCACGAGAACCAATCAATTTTTAATTTCAAATCTTTAGGAACAACACGCTTAGTATTTCCTTCGATTCCGCCGCCGGTTATGTGTGAGATTGCGTGTATGTCAAAATATCTTAAAGATTTCTGAATAATATTCAGATATGAACGATGAACTTTCAAAAGCTCTCTGCCGGCAGTAGATTTCAAACCGGAATATCTTTTATTGAGACTCAGCTTGGTAGGGAATACTTTTCTTGCAAGTGAATATCCGTTTGTATGAAGTCCCGATGAAGTCAAACCAATCAGAACATCACCGCGCTTCACATTCTTTTTATCAAGTATGTTTCTTTTCTCGACAATACCCGTTATCGAACCAGCTAAATCAAAATCATCTCCCTGGTATATTCCCGGCATTTCGGCAGTTTCACCGCCTATTAAAGAACAATTATTAGCTTTACAACCCTTTACAATGCCTTTTATAACATTCTTGCCGTCTCTGATGTTAAGTTTGCCCATAGCATAATAATCCAAAAAGAACAGCGGGACAGCCCCACAAACGGCAATATCATTAACACAATGATTAACTATATCTTCGCCGACAGTATCGTAAATGCCCAATAATGCAGCAATTTTAATCTTTGTGCCTACACTATCAACACTGGATACAAAAACAGGATTTTTATACTTATTTAGAGGTATTTCATAAAATGCGCCGAAATTCCCTATACCGCTAACGACATTTTCTGTGAAAGTTTGTTTGACGAGGGGTTTTATAAGGTCGATTAATTTGTCGCCCTTTGAAATGTTAACGCCTGCAGATTTGTAGCTTACCTTCACCGATAAAGATACAAAAATTAACAACTTATATCAATTTACTTACCTGTGAATGGCATTAAAAAATTGTTACTTTAAACAGTTTAAACACAGTTTTAACTAAAATCTTTTGCAGCTACCCAGCGCTTTCGTTTAAAATAAAGTAATACGCTTGAAGCTATAACTATCATAAGACCAAGTATAATCCAGAAGCCATAGGGATGAAAAATGAGGGGTATAAACTCAAAATTCATTCCATATACACCTGCAATAAGGTTTAAGGGAAGAAATATAGTTGCTATAACTGCCAACGCTTTAGTGATTTCAGTTAAACGATTATTTACTACAGATAAATATGAATCCATAAGCCCGCTAATAAGGTCGCGGTATGCCTCAGCGGAGTCAGTAACCCGCACAAGATGGTCATAAACATTCCGGTAATAGATGGATTCCTCCTCAGTGATAATGTCAAAGTCTCCGCGAGTGATCTTGAATAAAACTTCCTTTTGGTAAAATGCTATACGTCTTAATTCAACAAGCTCTTTTTTAAGAGTAATAATCTCAAGCAGGGTTCTGTTGCCGGGAGATTTTTTGAAAATATAATCCTGAACTTTATCAATTCTATCTTCGAAGTTATCGAGAATAGGATAGTACCTGTCAACTATGTCGTCAAAAATCATGTGCAGAAGATAATCAACGCCTTTTTTGATTGCATATTTTAGAAATCCTTCTTTAAGACGCTTTGAAATATTAATTGCAAGGTTATCCTTGTGAACTGTTATTAAAAAATTCTTTCCAAGGAAACAACTTAATGGTGTTACCTTAAATTTCACTTCACCGGTCTGAATTATAGAATTAAAAATTATAAAAAGATAATCGTCAAAATCTTCCACCTTCGGCAGATGGTATTTCTTATCTTCATTCATATATTTGACCGTATCTTCTATGGCAAGAGGATGAAACTTAAATTGGTCATTAAGTACTTTCATCAAAGTTTCTTCGGTTTCATTTTCAAGGTCAACCCATAGTATTGAGTCACAGTTTTTATCCCATTCGCTTAACTTAGAAACATCACGGGTTAAAATTCCCTGAGTCGGACTATATTCGAATATATTTATCATTTTGCTTTATGATTATGATAAAGGTTTGTTTATTATTATTACAAATTCTCCCTTGAATTTTTCTTCAAGTGAGTTTATAATTTCTGATGCTTTGCCCCGCAACTGCATTTCCTCGGGTGTTGTAAGATTGACTCCAATAAACAAATCGCGTTCAGGCATATATTGATTTATGTCTTCCAGCACTTGCCTTAATCTATATGGAGCTTCAAAAATTGCAATGACTTTTTCAAAATTTTTGATAGTTTTTAATTCGGATTTACGAATTTCCGTCTTTGGAGATAAGAAACCGTAATATAAAAACCGGCTTATATCGAAACCGGACAGCACGATTGCCGCAAGCAGGGAATTGGCTCCCGGAATGAAATCTACTTTCAGGTTGAGTTCAATGCAGCGGTTTAGCAATGTGTTCCCGGGGTCGGCAAATAAAGGCGTTCCGCAGTCGCTGATTAAAGAAACATTTTTTCCGTCAAGCAAATCGTGAATGATTTCGTCATCAAGTTCATCTTCGTTATGTTCGTTGATCTGTTTTAAATCTTTTTTAATATCAAAAAACTTTAATAATCTTGTTGCCTCTTTATATTCTTCGCAGATAATATAATCGCTTTCATTTAGCATTCGAAGTGAACGAAAAGTCATATCGGCATAATTTCCGATTGGAGTAGAAACGATATTTAATGTTCCTGTTGGCATTGTTATTTACTTTCCTGTGCTACCGTAACCACCGGCACCTCTAATAGTCTCTGTTAATTCTTCACGTGATTCAAGTTCCGCTTTTTCATATTTAGCAATAATCATCTGGGCAATCCGTTCGCCAAACTTCACAATAAAATCATTTTTGCCATGGTTGATTAATAGAACTTTTACTTCACCGCGGTAATCAGCATCGATTGTTCCCGGTGAATTTAATACAGTAATTCCGTACTTTAAGGCAAGTCCACTTCTCGGTCTTACTTGTGCTTCATATCCTTCAGGAAGTTCGATAATCATATTTGTTGGAATTAATTTATATTCTCCCGGCGTTAGTGTTATGTCTTCTGTGTTTGAAGAATATAAATCCATTCCCGATGAATGTTCGGTTTGATATGCCGGTAAAAAACTTTCTATCTCTTCGTTAAATTTTTTAAAATATATTTTCATTATTTATTATTGACCTATGTAAAAAACAAAGGGGCATATTATAGCCCCTTATGTTATATAAAACTAATTACTTCATGATTATTTTTAATTGTAATTGGATGTTCCGCCAACTATTATAGCAATTAAGATTATCGCAATATAAATTATTATTCCCAGTACAGACAGAATAATATTTACGATACCAAGCCACATACCAATTTTGGCAAGTGTTCTTCCTGCCTCAGGAGACTCGCCCCTGTCAATAGCTGACAATTCTTTCTTCCCCATAACCCATGCAACTATTGCAAGAACAACAGGACAAAAAATGAAAGACAATATCCCACAAACAAGCGCAACTATTGCATTGGAGCTTGCTCCACCCTGACTGCCCATTTGTTGTGGGGGAGGGTTATATGATGGTGGAGGTGGAGGAGGCGGTGGTGGTGGATGACTTCCATGACCCCCGTCCTGATAAAGTAGTATGTTTTCTGTCATTGTTTATGATTTTGATTTACGCTCAAATATAGAGCTATTTGTTTAAAATTAAAATAGTAATATGAAATTACATTTCATTACGTTTTTTAAAAAATAATTGGTTAGCATTATTATATAATGTTTCTTTCATCTCATTTTCTGCAACATTTTTTATTTCAGATAATGTTTTTATTGTATAAACAATGTTCGATGGTTCATTCTTTTTGCCTCTGTTAGGAACAGGCGTGAGGAAAGGGGAATCGGTTTCGGACAACAGCTTCTCCAGAGGTGCTGCCGCAACTACATCGCGTTCCTTAAAGTTTTTATACGTAATATTCCCGCAATAAGATACATAAAAGCCATTCAAACCAACTACATCGTTCATTTCATCGACGGTTCCACCAAAGCAATGAAACTGTCCGCGTAAGTTTTCATCCAAGTTTTCTTTTATTATGGCAATAGTATCCAAAACCGAATCTCTCGTATGCAAAACAATCGGAAGATTCTTTTCTTTTGCCATCTCAATTTGTTTTCTCAAAAAGTCTTTTTGTTTCTCGATGTAAGTTTTGTCCCAGTAATAATCCAAACCTGTTTCACCAATGCCGACAATTTTTTCGTTATCTAAAAGTTTATAAATTTTATCTAATTCATCATTATCAACTTTCTGAACTTCAGTGGGGTGCACACCTGCAAGTCCGTAAATCATTTTATATTTGTTTGCAAGCTCAAGAATTGTTAATGTCGAATTATAATCAACGGCAGGAACGATTATTTTCTCAATGCCTGCATCCTCAGCTCGTTTAACGACATCAGAGATTTGATTTAAAAGCTCGTCATAATATAAATGCGCGTGTGTATCTATAATCATTTATTAATCATTTATTCGATAATTCAATTGAATGCTTTAATAAGCACCTTAATTAATTTAGAAAACTTCTCATAAGTTTTTTTTCCGGCTTCTTCAACTTCTGAATGGCATAAAACATCTCCTGTGCTTTCATAAAGCATATTTGTTATGCACGAAATTCCGATAAACTTAATATTATTTTCCTTAGAGTGAAGAACTTCGGGAACTGTTGACATTCCAACGGCATCGGTTTTAATTTTCATCAAGGTGTGTATGTCCGCTTTTGTTTCATAACATGGTCCGCTTAATGAGCAATAGACACCTTGCTGAAGCTTTATACCGTTTTGAATAGCAATCTTGCGGGTTTCAAGATTCAAATTTCTGTCATATATATTAGACATTTTTTGGTTATTTCCGGAACGCTTAAATCCCAACCCTATGTGTGAAGTTATAAGCATAAGGTCTGTGACTTTAAAAGTTCTGTTGACCCCTCCTGCAGCATTAGTAATGATGAGATTTTTTATTCCGTTTTTCTTTGCACTCAGGATGTTCGATACAACTTCGGTATAATCCGCTCCTTCATAAAAATGCTTTCTGCCTTTAAATAAAATTACCTCACTTCCGTTAAGATTACCCTTAATAATTTTTCTGTTATGGAATGAATTTTTATCCTCAAATAAAACTTCGGGTGAGGAAAGCTCATTTATAAGCTCCTGCAAACCTGAACCAAGTATAATTCCAGTCATTTTGCAAAATACTTAACTTTACAAAACTCATAAAGTCTTTTATTAATTTTAGTGAATTTATTGTCCTTTTATTGTGTTCTAATAATGCATATATTTGGTCACATTACATCAATTTTTAAGCAAATTTAAATTAGTAAACAAATGAAATACATATACTTAACCATATTTTTTTTCGCTTTAGGATTTTCATCAGCTAATGCTCAATTGCAGTTTCAAAGAGTAGGGGGTGATACTACTTTCGTATCTTCTGACTCTACATTTGCATATGCATACGCCTCATTTAAAAATACAGGTTCAACTACATTAAACGTCAGATTCGAAAGAGTGATGAATCATTTACCAAATGCAGAATGGACATCATCGATTTGTTATGGATTATGTTATGCACCTTTTGAAAGTATTGCTCCCCCACTTTCTGATCCGGCAATAGTATTAACACCGGGAAAAGAGGAAGAGATGGATGTAACTATGTACTGTCCAAATGTTGGAACTGCACATATTCGGTTAAAGCTTTATGTTGATAATAATCCATCGCAATTTGTTGAAGAAGATTTTTATATCATTAAAACTACAGTAGGAATTCAGAATATTTCAACAATTGCAGACAATTATTCTTTGTCACAGAATTATCCGAATCCTTTCAACCCGACAACAAAGATCAATTTTTCACTTCCGAAAAATGAGTTTGTTACATTGAAAGTTTATGATATACTTGGTAATGAAGTTGGAAATTTAGTTAATCAGAATTTGACATCAGGTCAATATACGGTTGATTTTAATTCTGCAAAGTTTAATCTTTCATCAGGTGTATTTTATTATAAACTTATGACGGAGAGCTTTACCCAGGTTAAAAAAATGATGCTTGTAAAATAAAAACGAATTAATAAAATCTAATTTGATTCTGTAATTATATTATGCCAATAGTAAAAGAAAAAGATTTAACGTTCCTTGAACAGACATATATTCCGCAGATTGTAAAAGGTTTGGCTTCAACATGGAAGCAGATGTTTAAGCCAAAGTTTACAAGACAGTATCCAGAAGAAAAGTGGGCTCCTCCTGCATCATTCAGAGGAAGACCCGTTCTTGTAATGGAAGACGACGGCACCGAAAGATGTGTCGCATGCGGGTTGTGCTCGAGAGTTTGTCCCGCGCTTGCAATTGAAGTTCAGGCAGGAGAAACTGACAGAGAGAAAGAGAGATTTCCTAAGTTATTTGAAATAAATATGGTTCGATGTATTTTCTGCGGTTTCTGCGAAGAAGTATGTCCTGAAGAAGCAATTGTTATGAGTGATGAATATGAGCTTGTTTTCAGCTCACAAGAAGAGGCAATTTTCGGCAAAGACAGGCTGTTAACCCCTAAAAAGAAACTTGAAAAAAGACTTGAATATCTTCAGCAATACAGGTAATTACATTAGTTAATAAAAATGTTAAATAGATTTTTACATATCGTCATTATGTTTTTAGTTTTCACCTCTGCTGTGTTTGCACAAGAGCAATTGCAGGGGCAGGGTGAACAACAACAGGAAAAACCGAGAGACGTATTATCATCATTTACAAGCAAGATTAAGAAGAGTGACATTATTTTATATTGGTCATTATTGAATCCTAATAGAACCGATTACATTCTTATTGACCAGAAGAAACCGGGTGAGGCGGTTTATGAACGTCTCAATAGATTTACAGTTAAGGAATTTGACAGGAAAACTCAGAAAGATTCTCTCGATGTACTCGAGTTTTCATATAGAAATACTGTTGACGCAAACGGTGTTTATTATTTCAAGGTTTCGTTATTTGATAGAAACAATAATCAGATTTCAGAGAATGAAATCAAAATGGGAATTTCCGGAATACAGGATTTCAAGCTAATGCAGAATAATCCTAATCCGTTTAATCCGTCAACGATGATTTCATACAGATTATTTAAGCCGACTTATGTTACGCTTAAAGTTTATAGTTTAACAGGCAAGGAAGTCGCAACGCTTGTTGATGCTCAGCAAAGTGCAGGAACTTTTTCGGTTGAATTTAATGCCGTAAATCATCCTGATATTTCAAGCGGAATTTATTTTTATAAGCTCCAAACTGAATACTCCTCAGATATTAAAAAAATGATACTTACCAAATAATCAATTTAGTATTATCATTAACCATATCCCAAATTTTAATCCCTTTAAAACAGTTTATAGATTGAAGAAAGCATATCTTTTAGGTATTTTTATACGAATATATGGATGACCCTTCGTCTTTTTTGCTGGAATTAGTTATAATTTTTGCACTTATTTTCTTTAATGCTTTATTCGTGCTTACGGAATATGCCATTGTCAGAGTAAGAACCTCCGAAATTGAAGCTCTGATCAGAAAAGGTAATACACGAGTAAAAGACGTTAAGATAATAACTGATGATATAACAAAATATATTTCTGCAACTCAGCTGGGGATTACGGTAGTAAATCTTCTTTTAGGTTGGATTGGTGAAGATATTTTTATTGGTGCATTAGGTCCTCTTTTTGAGTTTATAGGAATTAGCGGCTCCCTTAATCACACTTTATCGGTAATAATAGGTTTAACAATCATTACATACCTTGCGCTTACAATTGGAGAGCTCGCACCCAAAGCGATTGCAATAAAAAATTATCTTAGTGTCACTCTTTGGTCAGCAGTACCGCTGAGAATATTTTATAATATTTTTAAGCCGTTTATATGGGTATTGAATGCAAGCGCTAATTTGCTTTTGAAATTAATCGGTATTAATCCATTATCGAAGACCGAACAAACGCATTCGGAAGAAGAAATCAGATATTTAATTTCCGAAGGAAGAAAAACAGGCGTCATTGATTCAACAGAGCATCAGTTAATCGAAAAGATTTTCGAGTTCAATGACAAGACCGCCGAAGACATTATGGTACCGAGGAATCTTATGATGGCGATTAACATCGATGACCCTCGTGATACAATTATTCAGCATGTAATCGAAGATGGTTATTCAAGAATTCCGGTTTACAAAGATAATATAGATAACATTATCGGTATTATTTATTCAAAGGATTTAATCAGTGCGGCAGAACATAAAGAAATAATTTTACTTCAGGATATTCTTAGACCTGCCCACTTTGTTCCGGGAAATAAACTCATAGGTGAGCTCCTTAAAGAACTTCAGAAAAAAAGAATTCACCTTGCAATAGTTGTTAATGAACATGGCGGAGTTGAAGGCTTAATCACGATTGAAGACATTATTGAAGAAATTGTCGGTGAGATTGAAGATGAATATGATGTAGAGACCGATAAAGTTCAGCGTGATAAACGCGGATTGTTTTATGTTAATCCTAACATAACTATAAGAGAATTTAACAGCAGATTCAGAACGGATATACCGGAAAATGATGATGAATATCATACGCTGAGCGGATTTTTGCAGACAGTGACGGGACATATCCCGGATATTTACGAAAGGATTGATTATAAAGGGCTTTCATTTACGATTACAAAAAAATCAGGCAATAGATTATTGCAAGTTAAAATACAAAAAGTTTAATGTTATTCCTTCAGAGAAAACTTACTAATTTCGTTATTGACCTCGGACAATATGGTCTCTTGATGAAAGGGTTATTCAAGAGCTTTCCGAGAATTTTCAGAGACAGAAAGCTTATAATTGTCCAGATGGTTCACGTTGGAGTGAATTCTTTAGCACTTATATTTATCATAGGGATATTCACTGGTGCAGTAGCGTGCTGGCAGGCAGCTTATCAGATTAAGGGAATATTACCTCTTTCATATCTTGGTTCAGCAACGACAAAAGCAATTATCATAGAATTAGGTCCTGTGCTTGCTGCAATCGTTCTTGCGGGAAGAATAGGAGCGTCCATTGCTGCTGAGCTTGGAACTATGAAAGTAACCGAACAAATTGATGCACTTGAAGCAATGGCTATAAATCCGATTAGGTATCTTGCAATGCCGAGAATTGTAGCGACAACATTTATGCTTCCCGTGCTTGTGATTTATTGTATCTCGGTTGCAGAATTTGGTTCTTATCTTGTTGCAGTCGGATTTCTGGATGTATCTTCTGATGCGTTCATAACTAATTTTAAGGCGGCATTTGAATTAAAAGACGTGGGTGCAGCTATGATAAAATCCGTATTCTTCGGTTCGGCAATTTCATCAATAGGATGTTTTGTTGGTTTTCAGACACGCGGAGGCGCGCAAGGCGTTGGGCTTTCAACAATTAAATCGTTCGTTATTTGTGCGGCTGTAATTCTTATACTTGATTACATACTCTGGAACTTCTTAATAGGAATGTAAATTAATTAATTTATTTTAAGTTAATCGAAATGAATTTTCCAAAACATCTTACAGGATTAAAAGATTTAAACAAAGATGTAATGGAAAATATTTTTTCTTTAACTGCCGAGTATAAGAAAAAAATATTAACCCGCGAAAAATCTTATCCCGATTTAAAAAATTTTACAGTATTAAATTTGTTCTTTGAAAATTCTACAAGGACAAGAGTTTCATTTGAGCTTGCAGAAAAGCTTCTGAATATGAAAGTTGTGAACTTCAATGCGGATGTTTCTTCTCTGTCCAAAGGAGAGTCAATTCTCGATACTGTCCGAAATCTCGAAGCAATGAGATTCGATTTTATAGTTTCAAGAAGCACCGAAATAAATTTTCCTGAATTTTTAATAAAATACACAACTTCGCAAATCGTTAATGCAGGTGATGGAACAAATGAGCATCCGACACAGGGCTTACTTGATATATTCACGATAAAAGAAAATTTTAAAGAGTTAATAGATTTAAAAATATGTATTGTGGGTGATGTTTCTCACAGTCGTGTTGCAATGTCGAATATTTACGGACTGCAGCATTACGGTGCACAGATTTCAGTATGCGGACCTGATTATTTTATTCCTAAAGATATTAAGAAATTAGGACTAAGTGTTTGCGATAATATAGATGATGCTATAAAAGAAAATGATGTTTTGATAATGCTGAGAATTCAGAATGAACGCGGAGCAGGGGAGATGATTAAATCATTAGATGATTATAAAAAACTTTACGGCTTGAATAAAAAACGAATAGAGCAGAATCCGGACATTTTGCTTTTGCATCCCGGACCGTGGAATACCGGAGTTGAAGTCGAAGAAGATGTTCTGGATTTACCTAACACAAAATTTTTTGAACAGGTTACCAACGGATTAGCAGTTAAGCTTGCGCTTTTTACTTTAATGACAAAAAATAATTAAGTTTTAGTTGAATATACTTTTTAAAAATATAAAAATTATTTCGCCTGAAGACGGCATTAACACCAAAACTGATTTATTAATCTCAAACGGTATTATCAAAAAAATCGGCAAGTCAAAAGAAACTCCAAAGAATACAGAAGTAATCGAAGCAGATAACCTAACCTGTGTGCCGGGATTTTTTGATATGCACGTTCATTTCCGCATACCGGGACAGGAACATAAAGAAGATTTAGAAAGCGGCTCAAATGCCGCAATGAATGGAGGATTTACAGGTGTTCTTTGCATGCCAAATACGACACCGCCTCTTGATAATCCGAAGCTGATTAAACAGCTAAGAAAAAAATCGGAAAACTCGCTGCTCGACGTTGAATATACCGCATGCATTACAAAGCATCGTCAAGGGCATGAACTTGCTGATATTCCTGCGTTATATAAAGCAGGAGCAAAATGGTTCACCGATGACGGTTCTCCTGTTGCTAATCCGCAAATAATGCGTGAAGCATTTGAAGAAACTGCAAAGTTCGGTTCTATAATCATTCAGCACGCAGAAGATATGCATCTTTCAAATCATGGTGTGATGAATGAAGGTCGTGTTTCAAAAAAACTCGGACTAAGAGGTATTCCTGAAATAAGCGAAACTGTAATTGTTGCGCGTGACACTGAAATATGCAAATATGTTAAAAATGCGCGGTATCATGTTCAGCATGTATCATGTGCTGGCAGCGTTGAGATAATTCGCAATGCAAAGCGGCAGGGGATAAATGCCACTGCCGAAGTTTGTCCGCATCATTTTATTTTGACCGATAATGCTTTGATGAAATACGGAACGAATGCAAAAATGAATCCACCGCTCAGGACGAAAAATGATGTTGAAGCAATCTTAGAGGGACTGAGAGACGGAACAATCGATGCAATATGCACAGACCATGCACCACATTCCGCTAAAGAAAAGTTGATGGGATTTAATAAAGCTCCGTTTGGGATTGTTGGACTTGAAACATGCATAGGGCTTACATATGCATATCTTGTAGAGAAAAAAATTATTTCCTTTAAGGAAATGATTTATAGGTTATCGATTAATCCGAGAAAGATTATGAAACTTGATACTATTAAAATTAAAGAAGGAATGAAAGCTAACCTCACGATTTTGGACATGAACAAAAAATGGAAGATTGATAAGAGTAAATTTTTATCTAAATCAAAGAATACTCCATTTGATGGATTTAATGTAACTTGTAAACCATTTTGTGTAATAAATAACAATCAAATTTTTTATTCAAATTTATAATCATTATAATGCAGAAATTTTTAAACATACAGGGTTTGGGAGAGAGGATTCAGGTTAATAACATTTATTGCATTGGCAAAAATTATCTTGACCACATAAAAGAATTTGCAAATCCGGAAGTTCCAAAAACTCCGGTTATATTCTGCAAGCCGAATACTGCTTTGTTGAATTACGGAGAGACTGTTTCAATACCTGAAATCAACGGCAAGCCAATGTCCGAAAACATGCAGAATGAAGTCGAGATTGTTGTCGTAATCGGAAAAGACGGCTATAAAATTCCTGAAGCCGAAGCAGAGAAGCACATTCTTGGTTATGCAATCGGTATGGATTTGACTCTTCGCGATTTACAAGCAACAGCTAAGGAAAAAGGTCTGCCATGGACAGTTGCAAAAGGATTTTATACATCAGCACCGGTATCGGATATTGTTTTGAAAGAAAACATTAAAGATATTCAAAATATTGAGTTTGGATTGGATATTAACGGCAATAGAAAACAGTTTACTAATTCCAATTTAATGATTTTTAAAATCAACTACTTAGTAAGTTATCTTTCAAATATTTTCTACCTATCGAAAGGCGATTTAATTTTTACAGGGACACCTGAAGGAATTTCAAAACTAAACTCAGGTGATAAACTGAAAGCTTATTTATCCGATTTAGTTTCATTGGAAGTAAACGTAGCATAAATGGGTAAAGTTATTTCAATATGCATCCCTAAAGGGGGAGTCGGTAAAACAACAACTGCGGTAAATCTCGCGGCGTCGCTTGCTGTTGCCGAAAAGAAGACATTATTAATCGACGTTGACCCTTATGGCTCATCGGCGCTTATGCTTGGTTTTACTGCTGATAAAATTAAAGCGGGAATTGCCGACATATTTTCATTTGCAAAGTCGCTTTCATTTGCTATTCACAAAACGGAGCTTGAGTATCTCGATTACGTGCCTTCAAATGTGAACTCAATGATTTCTGATGAGAAAATTTCAAAGATGTCGGATAATCGTGTCATTTTAAAAAATTCATTAAAGGATATAAGGAATAATTATGATCTCATTATAATTGACTGTCCACCGATACTTCGCGGCTTCACGACCAATGCTTTAACGGCATCGGATTCTGTTTTGATTCCGCTCAAAGCAGGGCATTTATCTTTAGATGCATTGGATAAATTGTTTGAATTTCTGCAATGGATAAAAGATGTTTGCAATCCCAGCATTGATGTTGAGGGTATTTTGATAACAATGCATGAAAAATCTAAAGTAGCAGAGCTCTCGGAACACGAGCTTAAGCAAAGATATAATAATTATATGCTTGAGACATATATACCGACATCGGATTTATTAAATGAAGCAACATTTTATGGCAAGCCGTTGTGTTTATATAACATAAATTCAGAGGGTGCGGTTGCTTATTTAAATCTTGCGAGCGAACTTTTAAATAAAAATCAAAATTTATTCGTAACGACTGCAAATGGAAATACCTAAAAATTACGATTACATATCTTCAGAGAAAAAATGGATAGACTTCTGGGAAGAACATAAGTTTTATTATTCAACACCTAATACGTCCAAGCCAAAATATTCAATTGTTATTCCTCCGCCAAATATAACAGGAGTTTTGCACATCGGACATATTTTAAATAATACAATTCAGGATATTTATTGCCGCTGGAAAAGAATGTCGGGCTTTGAAGTATGCTGGGTTCCGGGCACTGACCACGCGGGAATAGGAACACAAATCGTAATCGAAAAAGAACTTGCAAAGCAAGGAAAGTCAAAGTATGATTTAGGCAGGGAAGAGTTCATAAAAATGACCTGGCAATGGAAAGAAGAAAAAGGCGGACATATTTTAAAACAGCTCCGCAAGCTTGGTGCTTCTCTTGACTGGTCAAAAGAGCGCTTCACCATGGATGAAGGGCTTTCAAAAGCTGTTCGTTCTGTGTTTGTTGATTTGTTTAAGAAAGGTTTGATATATAAAGGAAAGCGTATCATCAATTGGGATCCGAAAACTTTAACAGCAGTAAGTGATGATGAAATTTATTTTAAAGAACAGCATGACAAGCTTTATTATGTTCGTTATCCTGTTACAGGTACGGAAGAGTTTATAACTGTTGCTACAGCGCGTCCCGAAACAATGTTCGGTGACGTTGCAGTTGCAGTAAATCCGAAAGATGAGCGTTATAAGGAATATATAGGTAAGACTGTTATTCTGCCTATTGTTAATAAAGAAATTCCGGTTATTGCCGATGAATATGTCGATATGGAATTCGGTACAGGTTCGTTAAAAATAACTCCGGCTCATGATGTTAACGATTTTGAAATCGGTCTGCGTCATAATCTTGAAATCATAAACGTTCTTACCCCCGATGCAAAGCTTAATGAATATGGACTTGAGTTTAAAGGACTTGACGTTCAGACTTCAAGAAAAAAAGTTGTCGAGCGATTAAAAGAATTAAGCTTACTCGAAAAAGAAGATGATTATGTCCATAATGTTTCTTTCACGGAACGTTCAGGTGTTCAGGTTGAGCCGTATTTATCCGATCAGTGGTTTGTATCGATGAAAAAACTTGCCGAGCCGGCAATTACAGTTGTTGAAAACGAACAAATAAAATTTTATCCCGAGAAGTGGTTTAAGACTTATATGCACTGGATGAAGAATGTCCGTGACTGGTGCATATCGCGCCAGCTCTGGTGGGGGCATCAAATTCCAGTCTGGTATCATAAGCATACAGATGAAATTTATTGCGAAATGGAACCGCCAAAAGACATTGAAAACTGGATTCAGGACGAAGACGTTCTCGATACCTGGTTTTCTTCATGGATTTGGCCATTCAGCGTTTTCGGATGGGAAAATTCCGAGAAAGACAATTACAACGAAGACTTAAATTATTATTATCCGACAGATTTGCTTGTTACAGGACCAGATATAATTTATCTCTGGGTTGCAAGAATGATTATGTCAGGACTTGAGTATATGCACGAAATTCCTTTCACCGATGTATATTTTACTTCCATAATTCGCGATGAGAAGGGAAGAAAGATGTCGAAGTCACTCGGTAACTCTCCCGAACCGCTTGATATAATGGAAAAATACGGAACAGATGCGCTGCGATTCACTCTTGTTTATCTTGCACCGCTTGGAAATGATGTTCTGTTTGATGAAGCCAAAACAGAAATGGGCAGAAATTTCATGACTAAAATCTGGAATGCGGGAAGATATTTGATGATGAATAAAGAGACGATTGAAAACTCTAAAGAATACGGCAATAAAGATTACAAAGATGATTTATCAGATAAATGGATTAAGAGCAGATTTAATTCAACTTTGAGAAGCATTGAATACCATCTTACAAGCTATCGTCTGAATGATTACACAAAAAATTTATATACGTTTATATGGTCTGATTTTTGTGATTGGTATATTGAATTTTTGAAAATCAAAATTAATAACAACAAAGAATCAGCAGGAAAGATTATCGACGATGCAATTGAAATGTATAATAACATTTTAAAATGCTTGCATCCTGTTATGCCTTTTGTAACTGAAGAAATGTGGCACCACTTGAATCCTGCTCAAGCAAATACAAGCATTTCAATTCAGGATTTTCCTGATATTGATGCAAATTTAATCGATGCTGAAATTGAAAATGAATTTGAATCTTTAAAAGAAATCGTCGGTTCGATTAGAAATCTGAAAGCCGAAAACAATATTGCGCTTACTGCTCCATGTCACGTTATTTTCAAAACTTCAGATAAAGATACATTAAAAATGATTGATGACTTCGATGATTATGTAAAACAGCTTTGCTTTGTTTCAAACCTTGAGATAATTAATGAGGATGAAGAGGCTCCTAAAAACTCTGTTAGTGCTGTATTAAATAATGTTGAAGTTTTCTTATTGCTCGAAGGGCTTGTTGATTTTGCAAAGGTGAACGAAAAAATTAACAAAGAAATAGAAAATCTTGAAAAATACGTCGATACTCTTAACAAGAAATTGAACAACAAAGGATTTATAACGAAGGCTTCCTCTGAAGTTGTTGAACGTGAAAAAGAAAAAAGGGAAGAGGCATTGGACAAGCTTGATAAGTTAAGAGCAAAGGTTAGTTAAATAGAAATCGGGTACGCAACCATTCTTGTCTGTCGCTACTCGGATTCCCGTCTGCGCGGGAATGACATTTTTTATTCTTCACTTAAAATCTTAATCAAACAGCGTATTTTTGCCGAATGCCGAGGCAATAAGCTCAGTTGCAAGAACTGCAGTTCGGTTTTTTGTATCGAGTATCGGATTTACTTCAAGCATTTCAAGTGAAGAAAGCTGTCCGCTTTCAGCAATCATTTCCATTATTAACTGCGATTCACGATAAGTGAGTCCTCCCGGAACAGGTGTTCCGACTCCTTGTGCAATATCGGGGTCTATACCGTCGACATCGAAACTTATATGCAGAAAATCAACTCTGCCTTTGAAGTCATTTAGAACTTTTGAAATTATATGGGGAATACCGAACTTATCAATGTCAGTCATTGTATAAACCTGCGGCTTTAATTTTTTTATTGTTCGTGATTCCAGATAATCAACGTCTCTTATCCCGATTAATACAACATTTTCAATAGCCAGCTTCGGCACAAAACCGCCGAGACGGACAAGTTTTTTATCGCCTAATCCAAGTGAAATTGCAAGAGGCATACCGTGAATATTCTTTCCAGCACAGTGGGATCCGAAGCTTGGAATTCACGTGACTTGAAGTCGCGGC
>JADMIO011565006.1_pt1 | contig 48672 bp, 50 predicted proteins | sample 8958161 | NCBI WGS metagenome assembly JADMIO01 (sample SAMN16585339, study PRJNA669376) | soil metagenome | isolation source: Crop rotation soil | place: USA: Cullars Rotation, Alabama | collected 2011
CGCGACTTCAAGTCACGTGAATTCCAAGCTTCGGATCCCACTGTGCTGGAAAGACGCCCCACCGATGTAAGTGACCAGTCCCGGCGTCTCGGTTTTCGACCACACCAGATACGCCCACAGCGGATTGAGCAGCGGTTCCAGAAGCGTGATCGCCCCTGCTTCTTGGGGACTCACCACGCGCAGTCCCTTCGCCACCAGCCAGTATGCCAAGCCCATTTGCAAGCTGCCGAACAGGAATAGCACGACATACTGTTGCCACATCGGCAACGGCTGTCCCCAGATCAGCGGCAAGAGCGCGAACGCTCCGAGCAGATGGTTCCACACCGTGAGCCAACGCGGCGACCGATCGCGCAAGATGCGCAGGAAAATCAGCACGCCCGCATAGGTGACGCCGCTGCCGAGGGCAATCAGGATGGTGGACAGTTGCCTGCCCTCCCAGCCGCCCACCACGATCACCGCGATGCCGAACAGGCCAATTACCAAAGCGATGATGCTGCGGCGGTCGGCTTTCTCCCCAAGCCAAAAAACGCTCGCCAGATACATCCACATCGGCGCGGAGTATTGCAGCAAAATGGCGTTTGCCGCGGTGCCCTCGGCCATCGCAGTGACGAACAGGCCGTTCATCGCCGCGAAGCATAGGGCCATCACTACCATTAACGGGCGAAACGAAATGTCCCTTGGCCGCAGCGTCGGCACCAAAACGAGGCCCGCGAAGAAGACGCGATAGAAGGCGATTTGCAAGGCATCGACAGGGGGAAACCCGTAGTCCTCGACCATGACGCCGGTGAGGAATTTGGTGAACGCTCCGCTCAAGCTCCACAGCACGGCGGCGGCGGCGATGAGCAGACGGCCGTGGTTCAGCGAGATTTCCGGTGGGGTTGGCATGGCGTCACAAGATAGGGGATGGGAGGGCGTTGTCAATGATGTGCGGAAGGGCTTGGCGCACAGCTGTGTTTGCGGCGACGGTTCGCCGCTCGGGCCAACCGGATATGATGGGACAGTGCTGGGGGGAAGGCACCAGGCTTAACTGCACGCGCAAGGATCGCCTGTTTCATGCGTCAACAATGACACATAAGGGAAAGCAAATGGTTGCACCAACAGATTCCAAGCAGCAAGCAACCGTGTTCTACTCCTGGCAGTCCGATCTTCCCAACGCCAGGAACCGAGGCATGATCCAGGACGCCCTGGAGCGGGCGACGAAATCAATCCGGGCTGACAATTCCCTGGCAGTAGAACCGGTTCTCGCCCGGGACACCCAGAACGTGCCAGGGGCTCCCGACATCGCACACACAATTTTCCAAAAGATCGAGAGAGCAGCAGCATTCGTCGCGGACCTGACTATCATCAACCCAGGACTCGGCCGCCCCACTCCAAATCCGAACGTCTTGATCGAAGTTGGCTATGCTCTCAGGACATTAGGAAGCCCCAGGACGGTGTTGGTAGCTAACACGGCCAATGGCCCAGTGGAAGCACTCCTGTTCGACCTCCGCACGAAGCGTGTCTTGACCTACCACCTTCCTCCTGGGACGGCAGATAAGCCCGAACAGCGGCGGAAGTTGCAAGAAGGCCTCGAATTTGCCCTGCGGGCGATTCTCGCCGATGAGGTAGCGCGCCTGGCCGCGCCGTCAGCCGTGGACAAGGCAATTGAGGGCGTTAAAGCTAGCGCTGCAAACCAACGCTCGCTTTGCGCCAAAGTTATTCCGGCGATCGCCAAGCGCGTCGAAGAACTCACGCCGAAACTCCGCGAGGAGGAAAGCAATCGGTGGGACGACCACCTAGTTTTGGCCATTCAACAAACAGTGCCTTTGGTGTTGGACCACCGTAACCGGCGGCTTAAGCTAAACCGATTATCGCTCCATGCCGACATTCTAAAGGAACGACACGAGAGCGGAGACTTACGAGAACTTTCCCCGTGGCCGCGCTTCCTGGACGCCGACGTATTTCTCTACTTGCGATCTGTTTTTGAAAAATTGCAAGTGGATCCTTGGACCGTCTGGCGCCCGTGGACGGCCGCGTTCCTCCGTGGCACTCCAGCTTTTTTGCTTGAGGCAACACGACGAGAGAAAGCGGAGCAACTCCTGGAACCGCTGGCGGCTAAAGACCTCGCCGACCTTCGGCGACGGTTAAAGGACGCTGCCGAACAGCTCAAGAAAATCTTCGGCTCACGAAATCCGTTCTTCTACCCTTTTGCGAATTTGAACCCCGACTTAATCGGCACAGAATAAACTGGTAGTAGGATCTGTATCCCTTAGCAACGAGATGGACCGATGCCGCGCATCAATCGGCAGTGGTGTGAATTTGTCGGCAAGGTCATCACTGAAGCACAAGAACGGCTCAATACCGAGCTGACGAACCCCATTTACGGCATCCTGCCTGGGGTTTCTCTGCAAGCCGTGGCGGAAGACTTTTTCAAACGAATGAGCGAATTGATATCCTTCGCCAACGAGATACCAAGGATCCTGAAAACTCAATCGGCTGAAGAACCAGAACTGAATCTCGCCCTGGTTCCGCTATTCAAGGCGATCTTCCTCCAAGCCCGACTGGCGAAAGCGAGATTAATCGACCAGCAGCGGGCAAGAACGACGAATCCCACGATCATTGCCGCTTTGGATGACCAATTGAAGGTGTACGACGGTCTGATTCGCGAGGAGTGGTTTCAAGCTGCCACTCCTGATTATCCGCTGTCCTTGCGCGACATTTTGACGCTGGAGCAAGTCGAGAAAATGGACGTGCAGGCACCCCTCCAAGAACGGCAATACGACGAGAAGTTCCACCTCCTTCAAGCCCCAAGCTTATTCCTTTCGGACCTGAGTTTTTTCCGAGGAAAGTGCGGTGTTCGAGGGCTTCCGCTCGCAATCGCGTTTCTCGACATCGACAAGTTCAAGGAATTCAACACCACGGTCGGGAATACGAACATGTTTGTCGCGCAATTCGTTGAGGAAATCGTTTAGGTGCCTAAGCGGGTCTTATTTGTCGTTTATAAAGTCAATGACTCGGTGCGCCTGGACGCCCACGGCCCATACCAGCGCTCCACAATCTCATAGGCTGCCAGCGGCAACAACCAACTGCACCAGGCCGCGAAGATGTAGGCCTGCTCCGGATTGGACGTGCCAACCAGCCCTATCGTCCCCGAAATCAGGCGAAGGGATATCGCCGAGCAAATCAAGACATACGAGCGGAGCATCCAGCGACGATGCTGGTCGTAGCGTCGGCGGCGGGCGTACACGACGCCGACGATGGCGCAGCTCGCGGTCAACGCCGACAACAAGAGAAAGCTTAGTCCCGCCGTCCAGCCGCCAAAGGCGTGCCGCGACATCAGCGCGCTGGTGGGTAGCACGAATACCAACAAAACGACGACTTGAAACCAGCCTAAACGGCGGTGCCAAACGCGATGACGACGGCGAAGGTTTTCGCTCAACAGGATCAGCCCGTTGACCAACACGACCGGACCGGAAAAGATATGCACGTAGAACGCCGTCCGGTAAACGCCGATAAACGTCGCCTCGCGGCCATGTAGGAAGAGTGCATCGAAATTGGGGGGAAAGTAATCGGGGTAGTTCGCCAAAATCGTGGCCAGCACTCGCAGAATCAAGACGACCGCGAGCCAGCGCAGCACAAGCGTCAGAGTTTTAGACATCGCCGCGCTGCTCAATCCAAATCGACTGGTTCTCCGCCGGCAATGGTGATCGCGGCGGCCAACGTCTTCGAGTCAATCCCGTGCGATACAAAGCGAACCGAGCCATCGACCATCGCGATGTTCATTCCACCAGTATGCGCACTCGACCACTGTTCGCCCGCAGGATCGAATCCTCGCAACGTCGATGTGCCGCCTTGCGCCCAGGGTCCGCTCGCGTGCGTTTCCATCAGGGCGATCGTATGCGAGGCGCCGTCTTTGATCTGCGCCATTGAGGTCAGTCGATCATAGCCCATGAAGCCGTTGCCCGCGGCACCCGCAAACTTCCAAGCGGCGTCGAGTCCAAGGCCGGACATCGCGACATAACTCGTCAAAGCGTCGGCCGTTGCGATTTCCTTGGTCGCGGGACAAAGGAAAATTGGGAGTTTTGCTTGGACCGCGGGGACATTTCCCAAATAGCCCTTTTCAAGGGCGAATTGCTGATACAAGTGAGCCTGCTCGACATACGGCAAAAGCGCCACCATCCAACTGAGTCGGCCCTTGGGAGTTTGTCCCATCCCCAAACAACCTGGAGGGAACAAGCGTTCGGCGGGTGCATCCGCGTAGTTTTTGGACGCATCGAGCTGCGGTCGACCCATTGACGCATAGCACTGCATGGCCATCATGAGTTGCTTGAGATTGCTCTGGCACTGCACACGTTCGGCGGCGGGGCGCACTCGACGGACCCCAGGAATCAGGAGGCCAATCAAAATCGCAATGATGGCGAGTACCACGAGAAGTTCGGTGAGGGTGAATCCGTTGCGTTTAAAGCGTGTCATGGCTGGACCTCGACGCGCGGAAAGGTCGGCGCGCTTGCGGAATGCACTGGTGAATTGTCCGCAGCGAGGTCGGCACGCAATCGCGCCTTGGGAAGATTGAACAGCACTTTCAACCCCTGCCGCCAACCACCGGCTGATGCTAGGCTCTGTGACAAGGGCTGTCAATTTGTTTCCGCACCACCAGGCTCGTCGCGCCGGAATAGCTACAATTGCAACTTGGCACAAAGGCTTTCTGACTGCACGTGCATGAAATGTTTCCCGACAGTTTACCTCAACGGAGAAGTGACATGGCAAACCACCCCAAAAACAGGATTTGTTTGTGGTACGACGGCGGTGCCGAAGAAGCGGCGCGCTTTTACGCCGCGACGTTTCCCGATTCCTCCGTGGGCGCGGTGCATCGCGCGCCGGGAGACTTTCCGTCCGGGAAGAAAGGGGATGCGTTAACCGTGGACTTTACCGTCCTGGGCATTCCTTGCCTCGGCCTCAATGGCGGGCCGGCGTTTAAGCACAACGAAGCCTTCTCGTTTCAGGTTGCCACGGCCGATCAGGCCGAAACCGATCGCTACTGGAACGCCATCGTCGGCAACGGCGGTAGGGAGAGCGAGTGCGGTTGGTGCAAGGACAAATGGGGCATCTCGTGGCAGATTACACCGGTGGCGCTAACGCAAGCGTTTACCGATCCCGATCCAGGGGTCGCCAAGCGCGCGTTCGAAGCGATGATGCAGATGAAAAAGATCGACGTTGCAGCAATTGAGGCGGCCCGCCGCGGTTAGGCTGGAACTTCGCAGGGGAGGTCACCCCAACCGCCTCCCTCCCCTGCGTCCAGTTCTTACTTCGCCTTGTCCAGAGACCACACCTTCACTGTCTGGTCCTTGGAAGCGCTGGCCAGCCGCTTGCCGTCGGGGCTGAAGCACACGCTCCGCACAAGTTCGGTATGGCCTTTGAAAGTGCGGAGCTCGGTGCCCTTCTCCGCGTCCCACACCTTCACAGTCTTATCCAAGCTGGCACTCGCCAGGAGTTTGCCATCAGGGCTGAAGCAGGCACTTGTGACCATCGAGGTATGCCCATTAAGTGTCAGGAGTTCTTGCCCTTTCTCCGCGTCCCAAACCCGAACCGTTTGATCCTCGGCACTAACGAGGCGTCTGCCGTCGGGGCTGAAACACGTGCTCAAAACGGGGCCGTGCCCCTTGAGCGAGAGCATTTCCTCCTTCTTCTCCAAATCCCACACTTTGATCTCCGCTGGCCACATCCCTTTCTTACCTGGAAAACTCATCGGGTAGATACTCGCGAGGCGCTTGCCGTCGGGGCTAAAACAGACACTGCCATTCGGCGGACCCTTCGCCACGAGAGTAAGGAGTTCCCGACCCTTTTCCGCATCCCACACCTTAACGTGCTCCGCGCTTATGCTGGCGATTCGTTTACCGTCGGGGCTGAAACAGACGCTGCCGGTCCCCCGAGTCTGCTCCTTAAGTAGGAAGAGTTCCTGCCCCTTCTCCGCATCCCAGACCCGCACCGTTTGGTCCGCGCTCGCACTGGCGATTCGTTTACCGTCGGGGCTGAAACAGACGCTCCACACTCTGTCGGTAAGCCCCTTGAGAGCGAGAATCTCGGTCCCCTTCTCCGCGTCCCACACCTTCACCTCGCCGGAAGGGGGTGGAGTGACTTTGCCAGGCACTCCCCCTCCCGCACCCACACCCCGAGCAAGTACCCCACCACCCGTGAGGAGGCGTTTGCCTTCGGGGCTGAAGCAGACGCTTGAGATCTCACTGGTGTGTCCCTTCAGGGTGATCGGTTCCGGTCCCTGGGCCTGCGCGGAACTCCGTTCCAGCTGGGGAATCAATACCAGCGGCAGGGCCGGACCTTCCGCCGGTACGTGGGAGCCATGCTCCGGCTCGACTTTAGTGTGCGCCGCATAGGTTTCGGGGAAATATCCACCGACTGCCGCCGTCACCAGGGCGAGTACGAGCAGCGTTCCGGCGACCATCCCGATTTTCTTTATGAACATGGTTCTCATCACTCCTTTCGTCAGAACAGCTACCTTGGACGACGCGGCCAGCGCCACGGATTTCCCGTTTGCCACTGCCAGCGCGACCTCGACCGTCGAATCAATGCAGGCCCTAGAAAATGCGCTTGCTGCCAAGTTGTCAGATGCCAGTGCGGCGGCGGGCAGCACCGCTGACAAAGCAATGCCGCGACCCTTCAGCCGGCTGCCTAGAGCCGCACGCGCCTGCTCCAACCGTCGCCGGAGTGTGCTCTTGCTCCAGCCGAGTTGACCGGCCGCCTCGTCCTGCGTTTGGCCTTCCAGATAGCACAAGACCAGCGGCAGCCGCCACTTCTCCGGCAAGCGATTCAATTCGTGATCCAGTGTCGAACGTACTTCGCTCCACGAAAGCTCGTCCGGCGGCACAGCCTCGGGCCGGGCGGCACCAGCTTCCCAGCGCTGCTGGGCCATGCCGCGCGCCCTGGCTTTCCGGGCAACGCGGAGAGCCACGCCATGCAGCCAACTGGCCAGCGAGCTGTGTTGGCGCAAAGCGCGGAGTTCCTGGGCGAATACCAGAAAGGTAGCCTGAAATGCGTCCTCGGCGTCTTGTGGGCGCCGCAACACGCGACGGCAGACGTGGTAAACCATCGTGCCGTGGCGAAGCACAATGGTCAGGAGCGCAGACTCGTCCCGGGTCGCAAGCACTCGCTCGACCAGCTGGCCGTCGGACTCGGCGACAAGTAGTTTCGCCGCCATGCCGCGTGCCAGACGATGTAGAAAATCACCCACATTTGCCGTCATCACCGGTTGACACTCCTGCAAGGATTGGCCCAACTTAAGATAGTGCCCACACGATGTGAAAAGTGTTCACCTTTTCCCAGCCCGGTGATCCCTGGCCGACCCGCCTTTTGGCGGCAACGTCCATAACCGCGGGATTTCTTAGCGCATTCCTCGGCGGGCGCGTTATAAAGCCACGCATTCAAGTGCCAGGACAGTTACCGTCTACTCCCAAGCCGACGCTGTGCGGCTGGACGGTGGATCGTTTGCATTTCAGGAGTTGCCCTTGAGCCTTATCGGTGCCCTCGTCATCGGGGTGGTGATGGCCTGCGCCATTGCCGGCGCGCTGGCTGCCATTCGCAACGAACAATCGGGTTTAGGCCGCGAGTTTCTCGACGGTCTGCATTCCATTGGGCCAATCTTCATCCCCGTCGCGGGCATCATGGCTTCGGTCCCAATTTTGTCGCACTGGATCGAGCATCTGCTTGGCCCGGCCTTCGCGCTCATTGGCGCGGACAAAGCGATGGCCGCCACCACCGTTATCGCCGTGGATATGGGTGGCTACCAACTCGCGTTTCGCCTGGCCGGTTCGACGGAAAGCTGGATCATGGCCATGCTGACCGGCTATACGGCCGGCGCCACCATCGTCTTTTCCATCCCGGTCGGCCTGTCGATGTTGGCAAAGCGTGACCACAAATACATGGCGTTGGGCATTCTCTCCGGTGTGCTGTCCATTCCGATTGGCGTGTTCGTTGCCTGCACGCTCCTGATGCTGTTTGGGCCTTCCGTCCGAGACGTCGTAAGCACAGACGCCGCCGCGACCCATCCGTTGCAATTGGCTCCCGCCGTGGTGTTGCGGAATCTGGCGCCGCTGGTTCTGTTTGTGGCTCTAATCGCGGTCGGTCTGCGCGTCTGGCCAGACCAAATGATTCGACTTTTCATGCTGTTTGGTCGGGTGGTCGATGTAGCCATCAAGCTGGTGTTGGTAGCGTCCATTGTCGAATACTTTACTGGCTCGGAGGTGTTCAAAGGCATTTGGCCGCGGTCAGGCGGCGTCTTCAGCCAGTTCTTCAACTACTGGGGGTTCGATCCAATCATCGCCGATGACTCGGATCGCTTTCGCGCCTTGGAAGTTGCTGGTTACATCGGCTGCATGCTTTCCGGCGCCTTCCCGATGGTCTACCTCATCAAGAAATACCTGGCCAAGCCCGTGGAGAAAATCGGCAAGCGCCTTGGCCTGGAGACGGCCGGCGCCGCGGGCCTGCTCGCCGCCGCCGCCAACATCCTGGCGATGTTCCGTCTGGTCAAGGAAATGCGACCCAAGGACAAGGTGTTGGTCATCGCCTTCTCCGTCTGTTCGGCGTTCCTCTTCGGCGATCACCTCGCGTTCACCGCGAATTTCCAGCCCAACCTGTTGCCGTTTGTCATGGTCGGCAAATTCAGCGGCGGCGTCTTCGCTTTCTTCCTGGCGTACAAACTGTCGGTGCCCAAAGCCCTCGAACTGGAGAAACAAGAGATGGAAGAAGAAGTGCGCGCCCTTTTCCCGTTGATGCCGGCACTGGTCGAGCGCGAAGTGACTCTCAAGGTGCTGGGCGGAGGCTTGACCAATCGCAACTTTCTCGTCAAAACGGCCACCGCGACCTACGTGCTCCGCATCGCCGGCGTTGGCACGGAGTTGCTGGGCATCGATCGTGAACGCGAGGTCGCGTGCTCGAAAGCGGCCGCTGCGGCCGGTGTGGGACCGGAGGTCCATACTCATTTGCCGGAGCACCGGGCCATGCTGTCGGAATTTGTCCACGGACGCTTGCTGGAAGCCGAGAACGTCAAGGATCCTGCCATTCTTCGCCGCATCGCGCACACGATGCGCCGCTGCCACGATCATCCCGTGCCGGCCGATCTGGGCGACTTCAAGCCGTTCGAGGCGATTCGCAATTATCGAAAACTCGCTCACGAAAGAAATGTGCCGTTGCCAGCCGAACTCGACCGGGCGTTGGATTTGCTCACGCACATTGAGCAAGAAACGCGGACCGGCGAGCCGGCGTGCCTTTGTCACAACGACCTGTTAGCGGCAAACTTCATCGACGATGGCACGACGATGCGCCTTATCGACTGGGATTACGGCGGTCTGGGCGATCGCTTCTTCGACCTGGGCAATTTTGCGGTCAACCACCAGCTCGACGAAGCGCAGGAAAGGGCGCTGCTCCGAGAGTATTTCGGCGAGGTGCGCGAAGACGATCTACGGCGGCTTCGAATGATGCGTTTGGTTTCGGACCTGCGCGAGGCGACCTGGGGGTTTTTGCAGGTGGCCATTTCAAAACTGCACTCGCCGGCCTATTACCTGGAGTACGGCGCGCGGCACCTGAACCGGTTCCTGGCTGGGGCTACGGCGGTCGTAGGACAGAGATAATCGCAATCCGGATTGACCAATGGTAAGTCCTTTCCGCGGTGGCAATCGATAGAGTCGCAAATGAAAAAACGCTATGAGTTGTTTGTCGCCGTGTGCGCCTTGCTGGTGTCGGCCGCCTCCGTCGGCATGAGTGTCTGGACGGTTCAAAATGACTCACGGCAACGAAGTTTTGAGAGGTTTATTGCCATCAACCAATATCTGCATCAATCGGAGTATAGCGAAGCGCGCAGCGCCGTGCGGCAAGGCAATGTGGAGCTGACATCTAAAAACCCCCAGGTGCGCCGCGTCTGCTCCAGCTTTGATTTCGCCTGCATGCTGGCGCGGCAGGGAGCAATCGACAAAGATCTTTTCTTCGACTACTGGCGCGGCACTTTCCGGCTCCTCGCCAAGCGCCTGGCTCCGCTTTGGGATGAGGACCTTGGCGACGGCGTCACGGTCAAGGATTACTACCGCGACTTTTATTCGATGCTTCCAGAAGCCACGCGAAATTGACTGACAACGAACCTTCACAATCCGCGGGCGTAACGATGCCGACAGGGCACAGCCAAGGGAAGTACCATGGGCAGACGATATGTTGTGCCAATCGTTGTTTTGTTAGTCGTGGTGGTGGCGGCAGGCTGGCTGGATCCCAAAAAAGGCAGCGCCGGCGCCGACAAGCAAATCCGCGAAATCAGCAGCATGAAGGAAATCGTCCCGTTCCTCAACGGCGACACACTTTTGGTTTTCGATGTCGATAACACCGTATTGGAACCAGCGGCAGGGAATCTCGGCAGCGATCAGTGGTGGTATTACCTTGCCAGAAAGTACACGGCGATCGACGGCTTGACAGAAAAAGAAGCCGACAAAAAGGCAATGGACTTGTGGAACAAAGTGCAATGGCTCATCGAGGTCCGAGCAGTGGAGCGCATTACGCCGGACATCATGCGTGAACAACAGAAACTCGGCCGGAAAGTCATGGGCTTCACCGCCAGAACGCCGAGCATCGCGGCAATAACATTGGAACAATTGAAATCGATCGGCGTTGAATACGCGAAATACCCCATCCATTCCAAGGAATTCGAGTTCAAGTTAGCCGGCGACACAGCGTTATACACCAAGGGCATGCTCTTTATCGGTGAAGGCAACGACAAGGGTACGGCTTTGGTGCAATTCCTCGAGGAAATTAAGTTAACGCCTAAGCGGATCGTATTTGTCGATGATAAAGTCAAAAATGTGGAGAGTGTCGCCAAGGCGCTTGCAAAGCAGCGCCTTGAGTTCCTTTGCTTTCGCTACGCCGTCACGGATGCCAAGGTCAAACAGTTTGAAGCCGACACGCGCGACATTCAACTCTTTTTTGGCGGCGAGTTGTCGAATGAAGCCAAGGCGGCGCTCAAGAAAGCTGGGAAATAAGCGAAGTGATTTCATGAAATGGATTTTTTTTAGCAGGTCGGCGACAATTGGCTTCTGCGTTGGCTCGGCCGTCGGTTTCTTTCTTGGCATCGTGATTGGTTGCGGCGGCGTCCACCATTGGCCCTTGAAGTCCGGGGGCAGCATGTCCGGCCACGGGGCTGGCGGCGATCCCATTACTCCGGCAATGAATGGTGTTATCATCGTTATGGGGACAATGGTGGCTGGTGGAATCCTCGGTATTGTGGTCGCGGCTATTATCGGCGTCACCGTGGGTCGCGGTGTTGGTGGCGCAGGGTCGCCGGAATCGGCCAGGCCAGACGAAGAAGAGAGGATTCGGCACTTTCGCACGAATTGTCCGAGGTGCAAAGCTGATGTAGAAACCGATGAAGTTATGGTCGGTAAGTACCTTGCCTGCCCAACCTGCCGCGAAGTCTTTCTCCTCCACTAGAGCGTTCGGAGGGAATAAGTGGCGAGCCGCCGGCCTTGTCGTGGCGGCGACAAACCCAACCGTTCGCTGATTTCTTCTCACTGCCCATAGCCATTTGATGCACGGACCGGCACTGGCTTGCCGCGGTCCAAAGATCTCGCTAGGGTAACATCTGGAGAACGGAGGCTTCCAAAAGAGCGACTGATGGAGCGACGCTTTGCCGCCGTCAGCCACTCTTCTTGCCCCATGTCCTCCACAAAGTTCAAGTCCGATCGCAACGCCCATCCGATCCGGTCGTCAATGTGTGCGCGTCTTGACGAATCTCTGCCAGTTGATCGCCCGGTCTCCTCCTCTTTCCTCTTGGAGGTTTGTCATGCGAAAACTGCTTGCTGCCGTCGTCGCCCTCGTGGTCGGCGCGGGCTGCGTCGCCCTGTTTGGCCAGGGAATGTTGCGGGCCTGGGCCGATGCTCATGGAGCGCCGACGTTAGAAAATGCCGTCCCGCCCGCCCAGCCCAGCAAGGCCGACAAGGCCAACGACGAGAAAGCCATTCTGGAAGCACTATTCGATTACCGCGAAGCGTTCAACCGCGGCGATGTCGAGGCGATCGCCAAGCACTTCTCCGAACACGCGGAACTCGTGGACGAAGCCGGTGAAGCGGTTCACGGCCGCGACGCCATCCGCAAGGTTTACGCGGATTTCCTCCAGGCGAATCCCGGCGCGCAAGTGCAGCTCGAAACCGACTGGTTCCGCTGGGTGTCGGCGGATGTCGTCGTCGGCCACGGCAAGGCCAAAATCACGGCCAAAAGCGGCCTCAACATGACCATGAGCTACTCAGCCGTCCACGCCAAAAGAGATGGCAAATGGCCGATCGTCATGATCCGCGAGGCGTTGGGCCAGGCCAAGCCGGCCAAAACCCGTGAGCAAAGCTTGCATGAACTCGATTGGCTCGTCGGCGACTTCGTGGACAGCGATGATAGTGGCACCCTCAAGATCCAGTGCAAATGGTCGCGCAACAAAGCCTACCTCGTGCGCTCCTTCACGGTCAGCGGCAAGGACGGCGTCGAGTTGGAAGGCCACGAAATCATCGGCTGGGACGCGGCGCGCGGCGTGTTGCGGTCGTGGGTCTTCGACACCAACGGCGGCTTCGGCGAAGGCACGTGGAAGCACAAAAACAAGACGTGGTATTGCAGCTTGACCAGCGTTCGCCCTGACGGCGCCAAGGCGTCCGCCGTCCATATCTTCACGCCGACTGGAGACCATTACACGTTCCAGTCGATTGGCCGGACGCTCGACGGCGAAGTGCAGCCCGATATCGAGGAAGTGACAGTGCGGCGCGTTCCCAACAAAAGCGACACGTAAAAACGAGGTGAGGTCATGACAAGATGCGCTATTCTCGGCGCGGCCGTCACCGCCGTGCTGCTGTTGGTTTCGATCGACGAGGCGTCCAACGCGCCACGCTTGGCTCAAGCCGGCAAGGGTGCCAAGGGCGCCAAGGGGGGTGGCCCTCCCCCTATTGTCCACCGCACGCCGGCGATTGGCGGCGCTCCAGTGCCGCCGCCCGTCAAAAATGTGGCGCCGCCCGTGAAAGTCGTGGCGCCGCCCATAGTACAGCGCACGCCGGCGATTGTCGTCCAGCCGAAAGTCAATGTCCACATCCAGGCGCCGCCCCCGCCGCCGGTCGTCAAACAAAACGTGAACGTGTTCGTCAACAACAACATCAACAAGTTCGTCGCGCCGACGGGCAAAGTGCCGCCGAGGGAAATCGTCGTCCAGCGGCCGAAAATCGAAGTCGGCGGCAAGGGCGGCGTCCACGTCGTCGAAGCCTACCACAAGACCCTCGGAAATCGTCCCATCCTGGTCAACGGCAAGGCCATCGAGGTTAGACGCCGGGAAGAACTGGTGGTCAATTACCAGAAGCACTACCAGGAGCGTCTGGACAAACGCTTTGAGCGCGCCACGATTCTCCGGCACGACCTGGGGCATCGTTACGACCATCTCTTCGCGCCACACTGGTGGGATGGCTTTCGTGGAGTGCGCGTCGGGTGGTGGGGCCGCTGGCCAGGCTTCGCAACAGCTTGGTACGAGGCCTTCACGCTTCGGCACCACTGGGGTTGGTGGCGGCCGGTCACGTGGGTGAGTTTCAGCGCCTGGTGTCACCCGACGCTGTGGGGACCGCCGGTTTATTACGACTACGGCGGCAATGTCCTCTTCGAAAACAATGTCGTCTACGTGGAAGGCACGCCGGTGGCGTCGGAAGCGGATTACGAAGCCCAGGCCCTGGTGCTGGCGTCCAGCGGAGCCGAGCGCCTGGCCAACGCTCCCCCCTCGCCCGACCGGATCGAGCAGGAGTGGCTGCCGTTGGGAGTCTTCGGAGTCACCAACCAAGGGACAGGGGAGCCGACCCAATTCGTCCAATTGGCGATTAACAAGGCGGGTGTGCTGGCCGGCACCTACACGAACACGGCGACCAACGAGGCGCTGCCAATCACGGGTGCCGTGGACCCCCAAACGCAACGAGCGTCTTGGTTTGTCGGCGACAACACCAAAACCGTCTTCGAGACGGGGGCGTATAACCTGTCGCAACCGGAAACTCAGGTGTTGGTTCACTTCGGGCCGAACAGCCATCAGACGTGGTTGATGGTGAGGATGCCGGAGCCGCAGCAATAGCATTCATCAAACCACGAAACACACGAAAGACACGAAAAAAAGACAGGAAAGGCGAAGCGCTGCCTTGCATTTTTTTCGTGTATTTCGTGTGTTTCGTGGTGAATAATCCGGGTCAGCTGTGTTTCCCCAAAAGTCCCACCTGCCGCAGCACCGTCGCATGGTCCCAGTAAATCCGCTCGCACGCCAGCTTGTCGCCGCGGAACTGCACGACCACCACCAAATCAATATCGACTACTTTGTTCGTCGCGGGAACGTTGGGCAGAAACCAATTCATTAGCTTGTTATGCGTGAAGCGTAAATGCAATTCTTCGACAAGTTGGGACTCGCCGAGGATCCGGTTCGTCAACTTCATTTCCAAATCGTCCGGCCACGACGGAATGAAATCGTCGCGGTAGAACGTCCGCAGTTGCTCCTTGCCACGACCTCCCGTGTTGACCGGCATGTGATTGACGTAGGCATCCTCCACCATCGTCGAAAGCGTATATTCGACATCCTTAATGGTGAATTCGCCGGCAATATGTTCGGCCCAGATCTTTTCGAGGTCGGCTGTCGCCATGAGGAGTAACTCCGATCTTAACGCAGTGCCGGCATCACGTGCCGCGCAAACAATTCTTGAGTTTTAATGACTTTCCAGTGCTCCAGCCCGCCGAAGTTCGAGACGATGGCCAGCTCTGCAATCGGTGCCTGCTCGCGCAGTCGGCGAATCTGAGCGACCACCTGCTCCGGCGTGCCGATGAAGCCGATTTCCTGATCGACGATGTCGCGGTAGCTCAGTTGCGTCAGCGACTCCAACGCTCCGCTGGCGTAAAAGCCGTAACCCTTGGCGACTAGCTCCTCCTTGGGCGGTAGCCCCTTCGCGGGGCTAGCGTTGAAGGCCAAAAAGTTGTGCAGCGCCGTCTTGACCTCCTGCTCGATGGTGCGCGGATCGTCGCCGAGATACACGGGGCGAATGTAAACGATGTTCGGCTTGTGCCCGGCCTGGCGAGCCGCCGCGACGTAGGCGTTGATGCTCGGCTCCATCACCTTGAACGGCAACAGCGGCGGTAAGAACATGCCCCAGCCGCGCGAGCCGGCCATCTCATACGTGGTCAAGCTGGTACCGCCCGTGAACAGCGGCGGGTAGGGTTTTTGGAGCGGCTTGGGCACGACACTCAAATCTTTGAAACGGTAATAGCGGCCCTCGTAGCTGAAGCTATCCTCGGTCCAGGCGCGCAGCAGGATTTCGATGGCCTCCTCGAAACGACCACGACTCTCGGCCAGATCGACGCCGCTGCGCTCGAACAGCCAGGCGTGGCCGCGCCCCAGGCCTGTTTCGAGGCGACCGTTGCAGAGGATGTCCGCCGCCGCGATTTCGCCCGCCAGCCGCATCGGATTGGCCAACGGCAACGTGTGCAAGGCAACGCGAAAGCGGATGCGCTTTGTGCGTTGGGCGGCCGCGGCGATAAACGCCAACGGATTGGCGGAGATGGAAAACTGCGGGAAAAAGTGATGGTCGATGATCGAGTAGACGTCGAAGCCCACCTGATCGGCGTGTTCCATTTGCCGCATCAACTCCTGGTACACCTCCACGTGCGCTCGCTCCGGCGGCGTTTGCATCTCAGCGTAAAGCCCAAAGCGCATGGCGGTGCTCCCGGGTGAGAAAGGCAAAATGGCAACGCCGTAAGCTAGGGCCTGTGCCAGGCCTTGTCAATGGTTCGCCCGTACCGTGCGGTCAGGAGCGGGCACGCGAAAACGCGGGCTTCGCTCCGGCATCTCAAGTCAAAAGAGCACCAGTTCATAGTCGTTTTGATGACATACCCCGAACGCTCCAAGGAAGATTGCTTGCGCACCATGGAACAACAATAATCGCAATCCTTTTTCGCTTTTAGCTTTGCGTCGATTTGGCGTGCGCAGATGTATCATTCGGCATAGCCCTTGCTTTAGATGGTTTGTTCCCCTCACAAAAAACAAACACACTCGCAGCCATCCGACCAGCAGGCAGAGGTGCGCTGCCTCCTGGATCACTGATCCCCGAAAGGGAAACCATGACACTCTTCACCCTTTTGAGCCGCAAGAAAACCGCGCCGTCCTGCCAAACTGGCCGCCGCAATCGACTGGATCTTGAACAACTCGAAGACCGCGTGGTGCGGTCGAGTTTCAGCACCCTTTCCCTGGCAAGCACCGTAAGCGTGGACAATCTGGCCAACGCGCAAGCGACCGCCATTGCCTTCAACACCAGCCCCACGATCAACCCGACGCAGCAAGTGATTGCCGTGTCGAACGACCTCAATCCAGCACTTTTCGCAATCACTCCCGTCGGATACTCGCTCTTGGACGATCCCAACGGCGGCGGCCTTGGAAGTTTGCTGGACATAGCTCGCAAAGAAATTGCCGCCAAGGCATCGCAGTTCCGCTCGCAGCTTGGGGAGCCTCTGGCCGGCTTTGAATACTCGCAACCCGGCATGGGCTCGCAATCAACCGGCGATGGCTTTGGCCTTTATCAGGTCTTTCAAGGCGGATCGATTTACTGGTCGCCGCAGGCGGCGAAATTTGACGCTGACCGCGGGCTCAACGTCGGCACCGCTGGCGCGCATGTGATCTTGGGGGCGCTCCGCGACCGCTATATCGGTTCCACCGAATTGGGCGTTCTCATCTCCGATACCTACGCGCTTCCTGGCCAGACGGGAGGCGTTCTTTGCAACAACTTCCTCAACACCGACACTGGAAACCTGGCAAGCATCGTTTCCACCCCGGGCATCGGCACCTTTGCCGTCTCGGGCCAAATCTGGGGCAAGTGGGTCGCTCTGGGCGCCGGCAGCTATGGCGTGCCGATTGGTTTTCAGCACGATTTGGCTGATGGAACCGCTTCGTTCCAGGATTTCCGCTGGGGTAATGCCAGCGGTCCTCTCGCCACCATCGTCACCAGCAAGTTGACGGGGACCCATGACGTTGTCGGCGCGATTCGCGACAAGTGGATTGACGTGGGCGCGCTGAAATGGGCCACGCCAACGACCGATTCCACGGTATTTCTGGCAACTGGCAACCGTCTGAATGCGATTGTGAATTTCCGGCACTTCGACGGCAACGACCCGCACGATCTGGCCATCGGCACCAGTTCCAGGGGCACCTTTATCGTCGGCGGCGAAATCTACACGGCGTGGATCAGTATTGGCGTGAACAAATTTGGCATTCCGATCAGCGATGAGCAAGATGCTCTTAATGGCGCCAAGGTCAGCCGGTTTGTATTGTCGAGCGGGCGCGAGACGGCTATCTACTGGACCCCCAACCGCGATGGCTATGGTTGGAATTTTGTGGCTGCTATTGCACAAATCGGGACGGATTCGCACTTTTACGTGGATTACGGCCGCGGCAGGGGCCCAGAAGTGCCGGACTGGACACCCAAGGGCGGCCCAACCGGTTTCGAGCCGGTTCCCCCCGCAACGGGGTCGACCAGTAGCCCGCTAATCGTTCAGCCGCCTGTCAAAATTGTCGCCGTTTACCAGGATTCCGTTCAGTCCATTAACGACGCCCTTTGGGCCACGCTCGTGTCGCCCAACAAGCTTCAAGCCACCACTACAACCCTCTTCGTGAACGACAGCACGCTCCTGGTGGATCCTTCCACATACGCCTCCGCGTTTGGCGCGATCTACCAGGGCGACGACTTTACGTCCATCTTCGGCAGCCCGGAAGCCCCACCGGAGTTCAGTGGTGAGCCGGCAACTCCCGCGGCCGACACGACTGTCCGCGATCAGTTGCAAGCCCGCCTGGCCGACCTGGATCAAGTGGCGGCGCAAGCCGGCCAGGACTTGCAAGCGGCGCTCGACGCTCAGGCCGCCAGCGCTGCTGCCTGCGAGCAAATCGCCGCGGACCTTCAAGCCGCTGTTCAGGCCCAGACCGCGGCCGATCAAGCATTGGCTACCCAAACGGCCGCTCTGGCCAAGGCGGAGAAAAAGGTCGTTACGGCGCAGACCACGGCCGACCACAGCGCCGCGGCTTATCAGGTGCAAGTGAATTTGGGCGTGTCGCTGCAAGCCAAGATGGACCAGGCGAACACGGCCTATCAGCAAGCCCTGGCGGCTCAAAAAGCCAACAAGAATGCGAAGCTGAGCGCCGGACTGCTGCAAACGGTAAACCAAACCAAGGCCACCCTCGACGCGGCCACCAAGGCCGTTGCCTCGCAGAAGACTGCCATGCTGGCCGCGGAAAAGACAATGAATAGCGACGCCGTGGCGCTTGGAAAAGCGTCTGCCGCGCGGGACGTTGCCCAGGCAGCGGTTGACGCCGCCACCGAAGCAAGCGCGCAAGCGGCCCAGGCGTTGGCCGATTTGCAGACGGCCCAGCTGCAGGCCCAGGCGGACAGCGACGCGGCCCAACAACTCGCCGCCGACTTGCAGGCGCGTTGCGACCAGTTGGCCGCCGACCAGGCTGAGGTCCAAAGCGAACTCGCTCAGGCCGAGGCCGATTTGGCGGCGGTTTGAGTCATTGCAACGCGACTGCGTGGGGTGGGCCGGGAGAAACCCCTTTCTCCCGGCCCACCCAACGCGAAATGCGACCCGATTCGAGCCTTTAGTAATGCCTGTTTTTGGCTGGATCGACATTGTGGCCGAAGCCGCGATAGCCGTGGCACACAAACACACACCAGCCCGCGACGGGTTGACCTTTTTCCAGGTGCGTCACCGGATGAGCCTCAATGCGCTCGAAGGCACTGGCAAGCTCGACGTGTCCCGGTGCCACGACCAGGAAAGTCCGTCCCAAAAAATCGCCAACGTCGGCAAGGGGATTGGGACGCCAGAAATCGTACTGGCTGCGGCGGTCGCCCAGCGCCAGGCCCAGGGTGTAAACGGTCGGATGCCCTTCGCAATAAAAGCCGACCACACCTGGCATGCTCCAGCCCACGCCAGCCAGCACCGGGTCGATGTCTCGTTCGTGAAGCTGTTGACGCAGGTGATCGACGTGGTCAGCCAGTGTTCGCCAGCCGCGCAGACGGAGCGTGGGATCGAGCCGCCTCAGCGGATAAGGTTGCTCCGCGGTGCTTGGCCCCGCGAACGGCAGTAGCACGGGATGGAGCCACGCTGAGCAATGGGCGAACAGCGTCAGCAAAACGCCCACCGTACACGACGCCACTAAACCACCAAAGGCGCTGCGGCGATACCAACCCTTGGCGCGACTCAATTCGTCGGCCATCCAGATAATGCCCAGCACCAGGCCGGAGATGTACGCCGTCACCGGCCAGTTAGGTTCGCCGCCGCCGGTTTTGAAGCTGAACAATAAGAAAACGCCAAACATCGGTGCCGACATCCACCACAAGAAACGCAGCGGCTCCGGAGACGGCTTCCAGGGGGCGTAAGCCAACAGCGCTCGCGCCCACACGATAAACCAAAAGACTAACCAAAGCGCGCACTGCACCGCCAGCATTTGCAGCGGCCCGAACCAATGGAACCGCGGCGTTTCCTGGCGCAGGCCGGCAAGCCCCGTGACGTGGTGAAACGTGACCCAGTCGTGCTTCCAGTTCCACAAAAGGATGGGCACCGCGCTGCAGCTGGCGAGCAGGCCGAGTGCCAAACAGTGACGCGACCACAGCAGTCGGCGATATTGCGGCGAAAACAACAGAAATAACGCCAGCGACGGCAGCCATACGACCATCGTGTATTTGAAGAGAACGCCGAGCGCCACCAACGCACCGGCCACCCACCACGCCGACCGCGATTCCTGGAAGATTGCGCGGTGGGCAAACACCAGCGCCCACCCCCAGCAGCAGGTGTAGGGCGAATCGATCGTCATCAGCGACGAGCCGGCGGCGATGGCTGGCGTGGTCAGCGCAATAGCGACGACCAGCAGCGCCAAACGGTGTCGGCCGTCGATTTGCATGGTGAGGACGTAAAGACTGGTGAGTAGGAGAGCGCCGCAGACCACCGCTGGCAGGCGCACGGCTAGCATTTCGCTGCCGGTGAGCGCAATGGACATGTCGCCGAAGAGTTCACAGCTGAGGCGAATGAGCCAGGCGACGCCCGGGCCTTTGCTGTAATAGCTCCAATCGAGATGGCGCGACCAGTCCCAGTAATGAGCTTCGTCGGGAGCGAGATCGAGAGGGCAGTTGCAGGCGAGAAAGAGCAGGCGTAGTACAGCGGTGCCCACAATAAGTAACGCCGCGACAATGCGGCAGCGCCGGTCCGTAAAGGCATCCATGCCCTACTTTCCCCCGTCAGGCCGCGATGCTCAGTTCTCCTACCTTCAGAATCTGCGCTGGAGTCCAGGCTAAAGCCTGGATTCCAGCGCGGCAGCAGTCACATCGTCGGCCACTTTCGCCAACACTTCATGCGTCAGCGCGAAAGCCGTTTGCTCGCGGGTTTGATAACGACGCAGCAGCGCAGTTGCATTGCCGCGCAAGAGCAACTCGTAATAGAAACGCTTATCGCCGCGTTGTGTCGGCGTGTCGCTACGGAGTTGCGCTTCGTTGCGTTCGCTGTCGATTTCAACGACTTTGAGGGGCTCAAGCAGTCCCGTGATACGCTCGGCCGCGGCGGAGGCCCAAGCTCGCACGTCGGTGCCCGCGGAGCCATCACGACGCACATTCAATTCCCACACCAGGCAGCCAAGGACATCGGCACGGTCGGCGGTCACGGTCGCGGACCAGCCCTCGGCGGCGACGTGCAAGTCTTGCCGACCGGCGCCGGGCTGCCATTCACTTAGTCTTTCCAGGAGCGTGTTTTCGAGGGTCATCGGCTTCTCCCAAATTCTTGATCGAATGTTCAGCACCGTCGAAGGAAAGCAGTGCTGGCTTTTCCTCCACGACGGTTTGCAGGTGGACCGGCCGGCCCCACAGGTGCTGGACGTTGGCCAGCGTGTCAGCGGCGCGGTCAAGTTTCAAGTCCAATCCATTATACTCGTGCCGCAGCAGCAATTCGCCGCGATTGCGGTAATTACCGTCCACGACGTAGATCCAGGGCCGGCCGTGGTTAGTCAGGCCGAACAACAAGCGTTGCTTGATCTTTTGGAACTCGCGTGACTCGATCACGTAATTACCTTGTTGCTCCTGGAAAGCATAGCTGAACATTTGCTGGCGGGCGCAAAACTCGGGAGTGAGGTAGGTGTCGATGAAGGTAATGTCGTTATGGACGCGCCGAACCTCGAAGATTTTCTGGCGACCGAGGCCGAGCTGCTTGTCCCAGGTTCGCCTTTTTTCCAGGTCGTCGCAGTCGTCGTACTCCTTGCCGAAACGGCCAGTGTTCCAGCGTTCCTCGATATCGCGGAGCAGTTCGATGCCGAGCTTGTAAGGATTGATGCGACCTCGCTGCGTGGCCATTGTGCCGCTGTGGTGGTCGGCGAAATCGATGACTTCGGATGGACTTAAAGCCTTTTGTGTCATGATCGTACTATGCCAAAAACTTGCCCACCCTTCGTTCATTATCTTAGTCTGCCCCTGCGGCGCGAAGTAATACGCTTCATCGCGGATGATTGACAGCACATCGCGTTGCCACGGCTTTAACGGCGCGTTCTCAACCAAAAACAGCAACACATCTTTTTCCGGCCGTTCCGGAAAATTCTTGGCTGCTTGCTCCCGCTCTTTTTTTTGCGCTTCTTCCTCGGCCTTGAGCGCCTCGCGCGGGTTGATGTAGTCGTCCATGTAGAGCTTGCTTTTGAAGCGCGTTGGTTTGCTTTCTTCCTCTTCTTTCGGTTTGAAGTCGTAACGCTGACTTTCCTCGCGGCGGCGGATCGCAGTGGAGTGGATATCGATCAGATCGTCGATGGACATGCACTTATCGACGAAGGCTTCCACTTCGTCTTCGCCAAACCGCTCGGCGTAGCGACGTAGACGCATGCCGTGGTTGGCCATCTCGTCCATCATCTTGCGATTGGTGTGGGCGAAGTAGGCGTTGTTTTTGAAAAAATCACAATGGCCGTAAACGTGTGCCATTACTAGCTTTTGGTCAACTGTGTGATTGCAGCGCATCAAATACGCATAACACGGATCGTTATTGATGACCATTTCGTAGATCTTCGACAACCCATAGTCATAGCCCTTGATAAGCTCCTCATAGGCCATGCCAAACGACCAGTGCGGATAGCGCGTCGGAAAACCGCCATAGGCCGCGACCTCGTTTAAATCCTCGGCTTCGAGCACCTCGAAGATCGTCTCGAAGAAATCCAGGCCGTAGCCGCGCGCGTAGCCTTCAATCTCCTCCTTCAAGGCGCGAAGGTCCGGAGGTAATTTGGTGTCGTACGGTATTCCCATGGCTCTCCCCAATCAAACCACGGATTTCACGAATAACACAGATAAGAAATGAATCGCGCTTTCACTTTCTTATCTGTGTTATTCGTGAAATCCGTGGTTTGTCTTTCCGCATTCAACGGCTCATCGTCCCGTACCCAAAAACTCCTTGATCGACCCTAAAATCGCCTCACGGTCGGGAATCCGACTGGCGACCACGTTCTTGCTATCGCCCGTCAGTTCGTTGATATGATCGTAAAACTCGCCCGAACCGTAGGGACTTTCGACCTGCCCGTAACCGAACAGGTTGAGCTTGGGCAACAAGCGCGTGTTGAGCAAGTCGATGCACTTGGGAATATCGTCGCCCCAGTTGTCCCCGTCGGAGAAATGAAATGCGTAAACATTCCACTGGTCGGGCGTGTATTTCTTGTCGATGACCTTATCGCACAGTTCGTAAGCCGAACTGATCTTGGTGCCGCCCGATTCGCGCGTGTGGTAAAACGTATGTTCGTCGACGATTTGCGCGGCCGCGTCGTGAATGATATAAACGTTTTCGATGCCCTGGTAGTGAGCTTTGAGCCAGGTGTCGATCCAAAACGCTTCGATGCGGACGATCTCCTTTTGTTCGTCGGTCATCGAGCCGGACACGTCCATCATGTAAATGACGCAGGCGACCGATTCGGGTTTGTGGACTTCTTTCCACGAACGATACTGCTTATCCTGGCGGATCGGGATAACGATGGGATTGACAGGATCGTAGGTATTGTTGGAGATTTGCCGCTTCATGGCCCGTTTGAAGGTGCGTTTGAAGTGGCGAAGCGATTCTGGGCCCGATTGGCGGATGCCGGTGTATTTATCCTTGGTCGTGACGATGTTCTTCTTGCCGCGCGGCTCGATGCGCGGCAGGGCCAGTTCCTCGCCGAGGATTTGCGCCAGTTCCTCCATCGTGAGATCGACTTCTAGTATGTGGCCGCCGGGTTGGTCGCCAGCTTTACCTTCGCCCTCGCCCTGGGGCGCGGTGAGCGGTTGGCCCGGATCGCCCTGTCCTTGACCGACGCCGCCGCCGCCTTTTTGGCCGTAGCGGAACTGCGGCAGGTCGATAGTCGGCAGCGGAATGCTGACGAGGTCTTTGCCCTTTTTGCCGATCATTTCACCGCGGCTAATGTACTTGCCAAGGTTGCTTTTCACCTTGCCGCGGACGAGTTTTTTGAAGCGCTGATAGTCGCGCTCAATTTTTTGGCTCATAGTCCCACGATTTCTTTCACCACGAAACACACGAAACCCACGGAAAAAAGGAAAGGGCGAGAGAATGCTGCCTATCGACAGCCCGCTTACACTTTGCAACGCCAATCTTTTTTCGCCTTTTCTTTTTTCCGTGGGTTTTGTGTGTTTCGTGGTCTATTTCTTGGCATGGCCCCGCGCGAAGATGCTCGCCACGAACGTCAACACATCCGTTGCGCTTTCATCGTTGTAGCCATAGTTGCGAATGAGCCGCCCCTTGACCACGTCGATCTTCTCCTGCGTCGCCTTGTCCACGACGTTGGACACCAGGCTCGTCAGCTTGATTGTGTCCTTCTGATCCTCGAACAACTTTAGCTCCAGGGCTTTTTGCAGGCGCTCGTTAGTCTTGTAGTCGAACTTCTTGCCGTCGATGGCTAGAGCGCCGATGTAGTTCATGATCTCCCGGCGGAAGTCGTCCTTGCGGCTCTCGGGGATGTCGATCTTCTCCTCGACGGCCCGCATCAAGCGTTCGTCCGGTTCCTCATAGTTGCCGGTGTAGCGATTGCGGACCTTCTCGCGCTGCGTGTAAGCCTTGACGTTGTCGATGTAATTGCCGCACAGCCGCATGAGGGCGTCCTCGTCGGCGGCGATGGCCCGTTGTACTTCGTTCTTCACGATGTCCTCGTACTCTTCCTTCACTACCGCCAGCAGTTCGCGGTATTGCTGCAACTGGTCCTGGTTGGTGATAAGCCCGTGATGGCGCAGACCCGCCTCCAATTCGTGCAGCACCATGAACGGATTGACGCTGGTGGCGTCGGCATGCGCGACCAGGGCGTTGCTGATCTTGTCCTGAATGTAACGCGGGCTGATGCCGTGCATGCCTTCGTTGGCAGCTTGGCGCTTCAATTCGATGATGTTGTCCTCGGTGAAGCCCGGGAGCGTTTTGCCGTTGTAGAGCTTGAGCTTTTGCAGCAGCGTCAGGGTGGCGTGCTTGGGCTGCTCCAGCCGCGTCAGCACCGCCCACATGGCAGCGATCTCGATGGTGTGCGGCGCGATATGCTTGCCCTTGACGCGGTCGGTGTTGAAATCCTTTTCGTAAATGCGGATTTCATCGGACAACCGTGTGACATAAGGTACGTCGATTTTCACGGTCCGGTCGCGGAGAGCTTCCATGAACTCGTTATTTTGCAAGCGCTTATATTCAGGCTCGTTCGTGTGGCCCAAAATGACTTCGTCGATATCCGTTTGCGCGAATTTCTTCGGCTTGATCTTGTGCTCCTGCGACGCCCCCAAGAGGTCGTAGAGAAACGCCACATCTAGCTTCAACACTTCGATGAACTCAACGAGGCCGCGATTGGCGATGTTCAGCTCGCCGTCGAAGTTGAAGGCACGTGGGTCCGAGTCGGTCCCGAATTCCGCAATTTTGCGATAGTTAATATCGCCGGTAAGCTCGGTCGAATCCTGATTCTTCTCATCCTTGGGCTGGAAGGTGCCGATGCCGATGCGGTCCTGCTCCGACAGGATCAATCGATACACCTTGATTTCCTCGGCGAGCATCTTGGCCACGTCGCCGTCGTATTTGAGGAGCCGTTCGTTGTACATGAAGCGGCTATACGGGCTGATGTCGCCTTTCATTTGTGCAATGTGCTCGTCGGGCTTGCGGCCCTCATTGATCCGTGACAGCACCGTGGCGCGCAAGTCGTGTGGCACCAGCAGCAGCGGCTCGCCGTGCATGGGATCCTTGAGCCACGTGCCATTGTCGCCCTTCCAGGCGAACGTGTAGATCATGCCTTCGTCGGTGCGCGAATACTCCTCGATGCCGCGCTTGAGCAAGCGTGCAATGGTGCTTTTGGAACTGCCGACGGGGCCGTGCAACAGCAACACTCGACGCTCGGTGCCGTACCCCTTGGCAGCCGACTTGAAGGTGTTGACCAATTGCATGAGTGGCCGGTCGAGCCCGTAGATGGCGTCGGCATGCTTGGACGCGAATTCGGTGAAGAACTTGTAACGCGTCACCTTTTCCTTGTTTTCGTACACCTCTTCAGTGCCGTGGGAGAGGATCATGTCGTAGAGACGCTGGTAGGCGGTGCGCGTCACTTCGGGGTGCTCGCGCACGATGTCGAGATATTGCTCGAAGGTGCCTTCCCAATGCTTCTTGCGGTAGTCCGTCAAGTTGACTTGTTGACGCATGGCGCCGAGGATTGCCTTGCCGGTGGACATCGTCGTCGTCTCCCAAATCAGGCGGCGCCGGACCGCGGCGCGGGTGGTGGATCGGTTGGGCGGAAAGAGAACGTCTGCGAAGCGGTCGCCCGAAGGTCGGCCGCCCTGTGGGCTCCGGGCGAACGTAAAAAAGCTGTCGGAAGGCGGACAGGCCAAAAGGAAGTTCGCGCGGCGTTCGACTCGTGCCACTCCATTGTACCCACGACGGCGAAGCGGGGCAAACGTCGCGGGGGCAGGATTCTCCCTGAAAAACGGTTGGCAGGCCGCGAATTGCGCCACGTTTGCGCTTGCGTGGCTTGCCAAGGATCGGGCTGTCGCGCCAGATTGCCAGTAGCAGCATACGCAACAGTGCCAGGGGTTTGTCAAGGCGAGTTTGCCGACGCGCCAACCCCAGCGTGTCCGGCCCGAAAACCTGGCTTGTCCGGTCCGCAGAGGAACCGTAAAATCCACCCAAGCAAGGTGGTGCCGGTTGGTGGGGAATGGTGTAACGGTAGCACAGCAGACTCTGGATCTGCTTGTCTAGGTTCGAATCCTAGTTCCCCAGTAGAATCAAAGGCCGCCGTAGCATAGAGTTACGGCGGCTTTATTATTTGCCGTGCTCCAACTTGCCCATAAATCCCACCATTTCCCCACCATTTTGGAATAATCGTGAAGCGGAGGCGATGGCCGGCGTGTTGGGAACCTTCCCCGCCACGTCTACCACTTCCGATCATCCATCATACGTGTCGTTGTCGCTTGGCTCCGTCCTGACGGCGTTCCAATCGACCAAATGGATCGGCGGCGGGATGATACGTACGAATCCCGACCGCCTAATAGCCAGGAACCCCATGCTTCCACGCGACGTCACCTCGTACTTTGCCCTCCCGAATTCCATAACCTTACCGCCGCTTGTTTCGAGCACGACCTTGTCGAACCGCCCGCCCATGAGCGCCCCGCCCAAGCAGACGTCTCCCTCTTTCAGTTTGATTCCAATCACGCCCTTGGCGGCGCCGGAGAGAATGTTGACCTCCTTGATCTGGAATTGAATGAGGTGTCCTTTCGCCGACGCGAGGTAAATCGTTTCCTCGTCCGTCGCGAGCGTCGCCATCACGACCTGATCCCCCTCGACCAGCCGGATGTAAGGCCGCGACGCATTCGCCAAAGGGGTACGAAAGGATGCGAGAGGAGTGCGCAACACCAGGCCCGATGCTGTTGCCACAAGTAGAAAGGGGCCTGCTTGCGCGTCATCAGTGCGTGGGTGATCCGGGGACGTAAATCGCTCGTCGGTCGTGATAACAGCGATGATTTTCGCCTGATCTCCAAGATCGAAAAATTGGGTGATCGGGACGCCGTGAGCCGGTGTTGCCGGAACGTCATTTATCCGCATCGTGTAAGCGGTCCCATCATCGGCCAGGAATACCACCTGAGCCAGAGTGCTGCCCGGCACCACCGCGACTACTTCATCGCCTTTGCGCACAGGAATCTCACCGACGGAAGCCGGGCAGTCGGCTCTACTGATCCAGCCGTCACGGGAAAGCACCACATTCGTGTTTTGGGGGGCGGCGACAGCTAAATCAAAGTCCAATTTGAGGTGTCCTTCCGGCAGGGCTGCCTGAATCATCCTGGCTGATTTGGTAGGGTAGCGGTCCTCGTTTTGGAGGACCACGATGGGTGCCCGTGAGCGTGAACCGTTGCCGGCGGACTTGGCGCAGGCGCGGAGCCAATTTCAAACTTGGCGCGGGCGGCGCCAGATTGGCGGCCGGATTCCGTTGCAACTCTGGGCGTTGGCGGTCCAGCTGGTGAACCGCCATGGCGTCAGTCGCACCGCCACGGTGCTCGGCCTCGATTACTACAGTTTGAAGAAACGGGCCGAAGGAGCCGCTGACCAACCCACGTCGAGTAGCCCTGCGTTCGTCGAGTTGCCGACGCCGGTGCTGGTCGGCAAGCAGTGTCTGTTCGAGCTGGTCAACGGGACCGGCGCCACCCGGCGCGTGCAACTGATCGGCTACGACGTGACCGAGGTCCAGGTCCTGGCGCGCAGCTTCTGGAACGCCGAGTGATGTTGCAAATCACACCCCAGATGAAGATCCTGGTGGCCGTCGAGCCGGCCGATTTTCGTCGCGGCATCGATGGCCTGGCGCGGCTGTGCCGGGAAACCCTTCAACAAGATCCCTTCGTCGGCACGGTCTTCGTCTTCCGCAATCGCCAAGGCACGGCGCTGAAGGTACTCACGTACGATGGCCAGGGATTTTGGCTTTGCCACAAGCGGCTTTCCAAGGGCCGTTTCCCGTGGTGGCCTTCGGCCGCGGACGGTGCTGCCCAGCGTTTGGCCGCCCACCAACTGTCGGTGTTGCTCTCGGCCGGCAATCCCACGCAAACGGGTGCGGCCGCGGACTGGCGTCCGGTGGGACCGCTGACTTGACCCGGCCTCTCTGCCTCTCTGCCTCTCTGCCTCCATCTGCTCTTGCCTGCTTGCGCAAACCTTGCTTCATTAGTCTCCGTTCCAAACGGCGATGCCGGCCTCACGGAAGCGGCTGGTGCAGCACGCTCTTTTGCCGGTTATCGCACGATGCGAAACGCGCCGGAGATGATCGAAGTGGACAACACGCAACTGGAGGAGGTCCTGCGCCGCGTCGAGCAGTCGCTCGACGCGAAAGACTCCGCGCTGATCCGCGCGGTCTTCCAGTCGTACGTCTACGTGACCGACCTGGTGGAAGATAAGAACACCTCGCTTCGCCGCCTCCGCAAGCTGTTCTTTGGGGCACGCACCGAGAAGACCGACACGGTGGTGGGACGCCCAACCGACAAGTCAGCCGCAACAGCGCACCATGGCGCCGCGGCCGACACCGCGTTCGCTGACGGCGGACCGGATCCAGACGCAGCGAACGAAGCGCCGACCGAGCCTGCTGCCAAAGGTCACGGCCGCAATGGCGCTGATGCTTACCGAGGCGCCGAGCGGATCGACGTTCCGCACCCGTCGCTCACGGCCGGTGACCCGTGTCCCGCCTGCGCGCAGGGCACCGTCTACGACAAGGCTCCGGGCGTAGTGGTGCGGATCACCGGGCAAGCGCCGCTGGCGGCGAAGATTTACCAATTGCAAAAACTGCGCTGCCACCTGTGCGGCCAGGTGTTTACCGCTGAAGCGCCCGCGGAGGCGGGCAGCCATAAGTACGCCGCCACGGCCGGCAGCATGATCGGGATCTTGAAATACGGCAGCGGACTACCGTTCAACCGCCTCGAAGGCCTGCAGGGGCAGCTGGAGCTTCCTCTGCCGGCCTCGACCCAGTGGGACATCGTGGAGGCGGTCGCGGCCAACCTCACGCCGGCCTTTGCGGAGTTGCTCCGGCAGGCGGCTCAGGTCGACGTGCTGCACAACGATGACACCACGGTCAAGATCCTGGAACTGATGGGACAGCGCGGCCGGGCCCAGGCCAGCGCCGAGCCCGAAGGCAGCGACGCCGACCAGCGTACCGGCCTGTTCACTTCGGGCGTGGTCGCGCTGCGCGACGGTTACCGGGTGGCCCTGTTCTTCAGCGGCCGTCAGCACGCGGGCGAGAATTTGGCCGACGTGCTCCAGCACCGGGCCGCGGAGCTGCCGCCACCGATCCAAATGTGCGATGCCCTGTCGCGCAACTTACCGGGCGAGCTGCAGACGCTGGTGGCCCATTGCCTGGCCCATGCCCGGCGGCAGTTCGTCGATGTCTACGATCGTTTTCCCGGGCCGTGCCGCTACCTGCTCGAAGCGCTGGCGGTGGTTTATCGCAACGACGCTTGCGCCCGTGAGCGCCGGCTCTCTGCCGAGGCCCGATTGCACTTCTATCAGCAAGAGAGCCAGCCGACGATGCAGCAACTGCACGCGTGGCTGACACGGCAACTGGACGAGAAGTTGACCGAGCCTAATTCGGCTCTCGGCGGCGCTATCCGCTACCTGCTCAGACACTGGGAGAAGCTGACGTTGTTCTTGCGTCAAGCGGGTGCGCCCCTGGACAACAATCTGTGCGAACGAGCCCTCAAGAAGGCGATCCTGCATCGCAAGAATGCCCTGTTCTACAAGACCCAAAACGGTGCCCGTGTCGGCGATTTGTTCATGAGCCTGATCTACACCTGCCAGTTGAATCAGGCCAATCCGTTCGACTACCTGACCCACTTGCAGCAGCATAGCGACCAGGTCGCGGCCAACCCCGAGCTCTGGATGCCCTGGAACTACCGGGCAGCGCTGGCGTGAGCGCTCGCGAGTCGGACAGCGCCGTACCAGGGGAGCATCCTGACGAAGTCAACGCCCCACGGAAGCCAGACCATGGCCACGCGCCAGCCCCAGAAACCGGCCCCAGCGAGAAAGCAATCCGAGTCCACGAAAGAGTTGCGCCGCGCGTTAACCAGACGCAAGAAAGCGGAACTGGTGGATGTACTGCTGGAACTGGCCCAGGCGGACCGTGGGGTTCTCCGGCAGCTCACTACCCGCTTCGACGTGGCTGCCCCACAAGGCGAACTGGTTGCCGCGACGCGTCAGGCCATCGCCGACGCGACCGACTTCGACGAGCGGGACGTCAACCGCAACTTCGACTACGACCACGAAGCCTACGGCGAAGTGAAACGCAACCTAGGCCGCTTGATCGCGGCAGGACAGTTGCGGCTGGCGATGCAACTCGCGCTGGAACTAATGAAGCAAGGCAGCCGTCAAGTCGAAATGAGCGATGAAGGGCTGATGACTGAGGAAATTGAAGACTGCTTGAGCATAGTCCTTGCAACCCTTCGGAAGTGCGACCTGCCTGCAGCTGAACTCACTACCTGGTGCTCGGCCATGTTCGCCAACGACCGCGTCGGATTTATCGCCGACAAGCCCCTAAAGGCGTTGCGAAACCACCTCCAGGCGGCCGCGCCACGCTAACCACCCCTGACAAAGCCGCCTTACGCCAAGGCCATCGCGGTTCGGCAAGCACTCCGGCAGCGCGCCCAGCTCCCCAACGCCATCGCGCCTCACGCTCCGCAAGGCATCGGCGGCCGGATCAATTTTTGCAGCCTCGCCGCAAGGACACAATTTGAGCAATGCCATCCTCGCTTTGTCGCTGCCAAGATCGACCTTCCAGTGGACCTCAATGAAGCGCAGCAGCTCCAACCCTCGCTCAACAATGACCGATGGCGTCCAGTCGTCGTACTTTGCGATCCGCAGTTCGCTAAACGACCCCTGACTGAATCCCGGTCTCGTATCCGTACCCGATTTCTTATCGCCAAAAGATCGTCGTGCCAGGCTGGCGTTTTTGCCTACCGAGACGGCAACCAGATTGCCTAAACTATGCCTCAGAAAACTTTTTTGCTCTGAGGTAAAGTTGCTGAACAACGGCCATTCGCCTGCCTTCGGGGCCTGGGGATATACGTGCTCCACCGAAGCCGTGCCTCTCGAAAACTCATCCCACGTGATCTTTGACTCGCTAACCTTGGCCTTTTTGCGCAGGTCTTCCTCGTACTCAAAGAGCATGAACTTGAGGCCCGGGAGCCCGTAGAACCCCTTGCCTTCTTCCCCGCCAAACAGCTCGTTGATCGCTGCCTGAAATGCTTCAAGCGAAAAGTGCCGCCTGACACGTTCCCTCAGCATGGATGCAGCAGCTGAAATGTCCAGACTCTTCGTGTGAATCTCATTCGCCAGCCGGTACGAATCGGCTTCGGCGACATTTGACCGTGCGCCGGCAAAACTCCGCACAAGGAGGAGGAATCGCTCCGCCTCATGGAGAACGGGCAGAAGGTTGTCGAGGTCCGGCTCGGTTGAAAGCACAGCCAGCAGGAGGGGACTTAGCACTCCGAAGCCAAGGCGTTTGAGCCTGACCAGAGCCCGTGTCACATCCTTATCGAGTAGCGCCCCTTGGTTCTCCGGAAAATGCAGACGCTGCCAAACCCTCACGGTCACCTGCAGGCTGTGTGCGTATGCCTGGATATCGTCAAGTGTCAGTTCATTCGTCTCCAGTCGCTCAGGCGTGAAGTGCCTGTTCAGAAGAAATTGCGTCAGCGGGTCCGCATCATCCTTGTCATAGCCGAAATAGACAATCCAGTGCGCGCGCAGAAACTCATCATCGTCCAGTGCCTCAAGGGGGTTGCTTCCCAGCTGTTCATAGACCGTCCGCCATACGGCATTGAGATTCGCCCGGACTGTGGTACGTTCCGCATCGGGCCTGTCTGCAAGCGTGGACAAGTATATCAGTCGGTTTTTCAGGAGTTCAAGCCGTGAGAGCGGCTTGCCGCGGTTATTCATGGTCTCGAAAGCTACGAACACGTCGATTTCGTCGTTCAGTTCGTGAAGGTTAAACCTGAACTGCTCTGTCAGCGCCTTGAAGAGCCGTTCACGGTCGCTGGACGTTCCTAAGGCTTCGAGTTGCTTCTTTAGGTATTCCTTCGCGATAGCGAGGTTGTTCGTATAGAGCGTACGCGTGCCGCAATACTCATTTGAAGGGATGCCAAGGATTTGCGTCCTGAAGAATTCGTGGCTAGGATTATCCTTGGCATAACCGAAGAGGCAGCCCTTCAGGATTTTGTTCCCTCTGGCCAGATATCGCTCTCGCAAATCGGACACTTTCTGGCCGGCGAGCACGGCATCCGGTGTCATGTCCTCCAGCAGGCACTGGATTAGTATCACGGCGGTTGTGAGCCGCTGCTGGCCATCCACGATGATATACGGCTCGTATCCCTCATCCTCGACCAGCCAGCTTACATCCGCCCATTGGCACCACGTTGTCACCTCCGCCTTTTCAAGCGTAAGCTGGCCGTAATAATAAGTCCGATCGGTGCACACCCGCCGAAGGTCAGACCAGAAATCGGCCAGCTGCCGCTCCCCCCAGGCGTATCCGCGCTGGTAATCGGGAATGCGAAACAGGCGATTGTTAAAAAGCTTCGCAAGGTTCAGGAGCTCAGTCGGCATAGCGCGGCCCCGGTTGCACCAGGATCAAATCCCTGCCTCGGCCCTGGGCAAGGAAGCACCACGGATTGTAGCAACTTTGCACCGGCCCGGAGTGCCGGTCGTGTGCCGCCGCACCTTTATTGACGCGGCAGAGATGTCCCCTGGCTGTCACCCTCAGCCCGAGAACGGCTACCGTTGCTGTGGCTGAAATGGTCGGAATGGTGGGAATGGCCGGAGCATTCTGTCAACGGTCGCGGCCATGGTCTTTCGCCTGGCCTTGCTGAGGTGAGCGCTCCGTAGTGGTACGATTGGAATTCTGGTTCTCGATCTCCTGTCCAATTGCGTCATACCAGGATTTGGCGCCTTCTCCCTTGCTCAGTATGTGCTGCCACTCCTTGATGCCCATTGCGTCGGCCTTGCCGATCCAGAATTCCCTCGCATCAAACAGCCGATCAATGGAACTGTTCGCGGCCAACTTCTGGAAGTTGGGAAAATGGCGCTTTTCAAACTCCCTCATGTACAGTTGCCGGTCCTTTTCGCTCACCTCGTAGCCGAGCGCCAGCTCTTCGGCCTTCCACTTCATAAATCCGACCGCCGTAATAGCCTCGAAGGTCTCAAGGATAACGGCGTCACGTTGCTTCGCGTTCAGGTGATGTGGTATGTCGCCTCTGCTCATTACAAATTCCCTTCGGTTGTTTTGGAGTTCTTTGATTCCTTTTCCCTCGTCTTGGGCAACAGGTCGCCCGCCAGGCCGGAAAGCACGTCGTCGGCCGTCTTCTTTTTCTCGGTGGCCGTGTAATAGCGCAGCATGGTCTCGGCTGTCACGTCGAAGGCGACGGCTGCTCGTTTTGGGTGGATGTCTTTCTCCGCCGCCCGCGTAAAAGCTGCCCGCCGAAAGTCGTGCGACCGCAGCGTGTGGCCGGTATCCTTGTGGTAGTAGCCCATCAGCTGCAAAACCCAAAGGTAAAGTCGATTCGGCGTGAAATCGGCTTTCTGCCGATGCGTTGGGTAGCCCTTGTCGCGGTTCGCAGCGATCAGCTCGGCAGGGTACCGTTCCCATAGGTACGTCTCGCCCTTGTACGCGTCGAGTTCGGCATAGATTTCGGAAGGAAGGATGGCATAGCGCTCGGAACGGTTTTTAGTCACATCCGCGGGAAACACTAGGCGGCCGTCCTGAAGCTGCTCCGCCCGCAAAGAGCAGACGTCATCGAGCCGACAGCCGGTTGTCGCCTTGACCGAGAAAAATAGTCTGGGCATTGCCCACTCTGGATAACGCTTTTCCAGCCAATCGAAAAAGTGGCCCACGTCTTCCTGCCGGACGAATTTGACCTCACGCCTATCCAGTTCCGGAAATGTTACCTTCTCGAACGGGTTAGCCTGCACCAAGCGCAATTTCACAAGTCGCCCGAAGGCCGCCTTCAACATCCGCAGTTGGCTGTCCAATGTTTCGGGCTTCCGCTTGTGCGCTTTCGCCTTTTCCCCCTTTTTGAGGTTCTTTTTGCGGATAGTCGTACCCTTGGCGTAGCTGGTCTTGAATTCATCCGCCATCGGGGCGGTGAAATCACTTGGCCCTTTGGTGGCCGAGAAAATGGCCGGCAGGCGCTTGAGCGACTTGAGGTATTCGCTTACCGTCCGAGGACGCTTGCCATCCGCTTCCATTGCTTCCTTGAGCTTCGTAAATGCCACTTCCCATGTCGTGCTTTCCGTCGGCTCCGCGACCTGCCCAAATTCTTCCAGAATAATGCGGTGGGCCTCTTCGATGGCCTCCGCCTTCCTCACTCGCCCTGTGGAGCGCTCCGTCCGTCCGCCATGCGCCGATTTGAACCGGACCTGGTAAACGGAGGTATCAGGCCGCTGCAACACTGTGTAGCGAACTCGTTCCCCAGTAGGAAGAACTACGTAATTTCGCTGCCAGCTCATTGGCATCCCCGAAATAGACAAATGGTGTGATAATCTGCTAGTCTATTGTAGGCAAGCCCATTGGCCGGGACAAGGCGGAGAAGCGGAAAGATGATTGAAAACTTCTGCTGATTATTAAGAAAATCACCACGACTCCCTGGTGGTTCAACGCTTTGCCTGACGCTTTTCCAAGCTGGCATCCATCGCCTCCCGTGTGAACAGCAGCTTGCCGCTTCCCGGCATTGGCTTGAGCCGTCCCCGCTTGACGCGCGAGTAAATTCCTTGCAGCGTGGTTCGCAAATAAGCCGCCGCCTCTCTTGCCGTGAAATACGGACTCATTACTTCACTCATCACCATCCCTCCCGCTGCTCAAAAAAAGGCTCCGGGGCGAGCGGAGCCACCATTGACGCGGCTATTTGTCCAGTTCGATCCCCCTCAGAATGCCAATAAACGACTCGACCAACGTGTCTTTAGCGAGGGGGCTACGTTGCATAAAGTAACCGAGGAAATACTCAGCAAATTCATCGGCGCACTTGTTGTCCGCCAGCCCATGACAAGTCTGAATGCAGGTCACGAAGTAGGAGTGCTTACGCCAAGCCTGGTCATTAAGCTCCCATTTGTCACGAGGTAAGGACTCAACGACCCTTACAATGTTTGCCATGGTCACGGGTTGACCGGCTTTCCGCAAGAGTTGGCAGACATTGGCACTCATCCGCAAGCACGCATCACGCCAAAACTCACTGCCACGCACCAAATCGACCGGGTCCAAATTCATGCTGCGCTCCTTTTGAGACCAACCGCAGGAATGTAATGACATTAGGCGCCCGCGAGGCTCCTTGCTTCGCAGTTGCAATGGCTAGTTCTTGCCCGGATTCCACGTCGGTAATTCTGGCTGCAAACGGGTGCAATCTGCATCCATGATTTCTCTCACAATCCCTTCTGCTTCTAAGTAAAAATCTAACTGCTCTTCCTCCCTCAACAGATGCGCAATCAAATCGGTTAGGCGAATGGCAGCCAGCTCGCTTGGGGAGTGGTCTGAACGATTGGGACTCAAGGCATTTGCTCCCCGCAGTGTTACTTTTGATTCTCTTATTTCAGCCCAAAAAAGGCCCCGACTCCAAGCCGACCGAAGCCGGGGGCCCGCGCACTACTTCTGCCCCAGACCGCTGTCGTAGGGAGTGCCGCCGCCGATAATGCTCATCACAAGCTCGAAGGCAGTCTTAATGACCCAATTGAACATAAATAGGCCTTTCATGCTTCCAGGGCTTTGTTGTCGCCCTCGCATTGCCTGGTCGGATGCGAAAGCTAGATACGTTCAAAGTGGCTAATCTTAAACGCAACGATCAAAACAAGCCTCATGCCAAGTCATCCATTGGTAGACCGTACAGGCGCCGCCACTCGCGTCTCATGATGTCTGACCTTATGTGGTGCTCCCGCCGAGTTTTTGCAATCATGGCCCAGATAGACGCTGCTATTGCCAGCAATGCTGCAGTAAGCCATATCTCCTGCTCATAACCACTTGTGGCAATTACCAATGTAATTGCATCCGCCGGAGTACCATCCTGATACACCTTACCGAATTCATCGAGGAGCGCCGCCGGCATTCCCAACCGGCCGCATTCCCAGTTTTCTCCAGGCATTCGGGTGATTTGGAAGACCATCACCAAAAGGATCATTGGTCCAAGCCAAGGAAGCACCACTTTCATGCCAGTTTCTCCGCTAGATGGTGTGAGCCAAATTGACAGTGATTGACAGCGGCGCCGCGCCCTTTCATGGCTGATTGTTAATAGCCGTTAGTTAGTTTTTCGCCTTCTGTTGCATGACTTGAACCCAGGTCCGCCCATCAAGGTTGTCGCTTTGCGCTTTCCGAGCGAATTTTAATGTCTCTTGCAAGATCTCGATAGCATCGTCCAAGGACAGGTTGCTCCCCGCGATGGTGACGGATCGGCCATCCTGGCCCAAGGGAACCTTAAGCCGGTTGACCTTGATACCGGAAGTCTCGCTGCTACGGATCTTGCGGCCTCGACTTGCCAGCTGATCGCGGCTGGCACCTGCCAGCTTCGCTGCAAGCATGGCTTCCTGCTCCGTCGCCGGTACCTTTGAAATGGCGTACCATTCCGAAGGTCCCAGTTTGCCTTCGGCCGCCGCTTGATGGACCGAGGGGACGCACCTGGTCAAAGACAAGCTGACGGCAAGCGTTGAAGCATCTCGGTCGATCTTGCCGGCCAACTCCTTAGCGGTGGCCTGCGGGTTCATGTTGAGCCATTCCTTGCAAGTGACGAAAAACTCGTAGTGTTTCAGGTCTGCCCGATGGAGGAATGAAACCATCTGGATTTCCTTGATCTGCGCCGGCGTCAGCACGCTATCGGTGATGATCACATCCAGTTTTTCCAATCCCACCAACCTGCCGCCCAGCAGGCGGCGATGGCCATCGATGATCGTTCCGTCCGGCCTTGCTAACACCGGCACGATTTGCCTTTTTTTGAGTGATTCTCCCAGCGCCCGCAGTTCCTCGTTGGCACAGATTTTTCGAGGATTGCCCTGGTCAGGCTTAAAAAAATCGAGCGGCTTGGTCGTCAATGTTTCCGGCATTGTTGCACCTCCCGGGTTAACCAAAAATCGCAATGAAGGCCGCCTACTAACGATCGATTTTGGCGCTGTGGCCTGCCGACCTTCTCCAACCGTTACCGGAGCGCTTTCCTCAAAGATCGCAGACACATCCAGGCCAGCGGCAGAGCGACGATCACCATGCCTATGCCCAGGGCGATTCCTTGCCTTGGTTCCATGGGTGGCTGCCACGAGCTCATAGCAGCAGCGGCGGTAAGACGGCTTGCCCGAACCTCGTTGGCACCGGCCGCCAACTGCTTGAGGTTCAAGGCGTATTCGAGCGGATTAAGCAGAAACGCGTCGAAGCAGTCCAAATCGTTTAGCTCGCCGGCGTGCTGAATGGCCCAGAGAGCAACGTCGTCGCCGTGGCGAGGTTGAGCGATGACGTAAAGCAAGTCGCGAGGCTTGGAAAGCTTGCCTAATTCGCCCGAATCATGAAACTTGGCCAGCTTCACTGCCACCGGTTTTGAACAGGCGAAAAGGGCGGCGACCGCATCATCGCCCAGGGCTTCTACGAACTCGCGGGCGCAAGGTCCAACTACCGCCACGGCGCGTTCGCGATTGGCACGGCGAACGCGCGGATCGGCCGTGGCGTCGAAATGCGGTGAGTAAGAAGTGGATTTGGCGCTGTAACCTTTAACCTGGGCTTGCAAGTAGTTCGTCGGCGCGGCGACAAGAACACCAAATACACTAACCCAAAAAATACTGCGGATCATGACGCATCTCCTTCGTGACAAAAGGGAGGTGTTATCGATCTAAACCCCCGCGCTCCTGGGCGCGGTCATTGTCCTTGCCGCGGTCTTCAGTTGTGTGGCTGAGCTTTTCCGCTTCCTTGCGCAGGTTGTCCATCGACAAGCTTTTGTCCGAAGCCTCTTGCTCGGGACCCATGCCGGGACCGCCGCGCGCGGAAGCAATTTCGCCCTGCGTCTGCGTGCCGTATAATCCCATTTCATTGTCGGAAACGCTTTCGCGCGAAGGATTTGCAGCATTGCGAAGTTCTTTCAATCCGAGGCGAGCCATGGCCTCGGCGTGTCCTGAACCGATCTTGCTCATGGCATTGCTCCCTTAAAGTGGTGATTGCGAATTGCTTCGTTAGCGAGTTGCCAATACGACAAATCCGAGGAGTGCGAACGCGGTTGCCAGGAGGCCCCACCACAGGACTGGAAAAAGACTGCCTGCCGTTGCTGGGTTGAATTCTGCATCCTGGTACCACCTGATACGGCGGGCCAAAATCGGCCGCATACCACGCTGAAAGGCGATCAAGTAGTCGTCGCTGAGCGTTAACACTTCATCGGGTTTGAGAAGCGCTCTGGCATTGACGGAGTAATTGAAGTTGCTGCCCCGGGTAAACTGTTGGTTATCGTGCGGCCCGCCGCCACCTTCACTCCGCGAGCGGGACATGTTTTCGCCGAAGCCTTCTAGTACTTGGGTCCATTCTCCTAGACTCTTGGAAAGCCGCTCGGCCGTCTCAATACTGCTGGCCCCGAGGTAGATCTGCGTCGTGCAGTTGTCGTACAAAAGGGTTGGCTTGCCCTTGAAAGCATTTTGCACCTGAGAATCACTTTGGTAGGCCAGGAGCATGCGGACGCCGGCGGAGCGGCCGCGGACCAGAGCCTCTTCCAGTGCCGATAACGAATCGAGGGCCGATGCCTCATCGATCAGGAATAGCACCTCGCCAGCCTGTTCCTTGCCGGCAGAGCCGATTATTCGGACTAAAGTTGAAATCCAGCAGCGCAGCAGTCCTTTTTGCGCTTCCAATTGGTCCGGTGGGATTTGCAGGAACAAGGTCGTGTCGCGTTGCAGCAGATTCTTGACCGGGTTGAAGGTGCTACGAGCAACCGCTTTGGCCACCAAGTCGCTGTCCAAGAAGGCCAGGTGCCGGGCGACGGTGGAGAGGACGCCGGCGCCCTCTTTGTTGAGCGTTGCGGTTTTTTCGCTGTCGAACAACACCTTGAGTTGATGACCAAGTCTGGCCGGGATGCCTCCCATGCCTCTAAGCATGTCGGCCGTTGTAGCGAGCAGGCTAGGGTCGCTGGCAATCTCCTGCACCGAATTCAAACTGCGCTCTTTACCTTCAAAACGCTTGAGCACCAAAACGAGAATCGCACAAATCACCTGGGCGGCTTTGTCGTTCCAGTGCGGATCACTTTCCGTACCCTGGCGCACCACCAGGGCCTCCGCGAGGGCCCGGGCTGAATCCACCAAAGTGGGACTTGCTTTGGGAATCGTATCCAGCGGATTGAATCCGTCCGTCCCGCCGTTAAATGGAGCCAGCCGAATGATTCGCTGCCCCTCCGCCGCACGCCGGTCAGCGCAAGTATCGAACAAATCGCCCTTTGTGTCGAAACATACCACCGACCCCCGATCATACGAGAGCAGATTGGGAACGACTATGGACACGCCTTTACCCGCGCCCGTGGCACCCACGAGGAGCACGTGGCAATAATTAGTTACCCGGATCAACTGGCCGCTGAGGGTGCGGCCAAGGATAAGGCCATCTTGACCGAACATGCCATTGGCACTGAGAAGTTTGTCCGGTGCCCAAAACGCCGTACCGCAGGCTGTCGAGGAGGGCCGCCAACGGTGACGACCAAAAAGGAAATACAAGATAACGATCCAGATCAGAATTCCCAGGACATGGTTATCCGTTTTGCTCATTAGGGTGACACCTCATTGCCATGGGATGTGGTTCCAATCGGCGGGTGTAAGTTAGCTGGGCTGGCACGTACTCCTGTCTGCTGGACCACGCAGAGCAAAGCGCGGGTTAGCGTCGAAAAGCCCAGAAAATACTGCATCCTTGAGGTAGTCGGCTCGACGGCACGTGATGCTGCCTTGTCCTTGGCGATGGACAAAGGCATTGTCCCTTCCTAACTTGTTGAGATCCCGCGAAGAGAGACCGAGTAGATCACTCCACTCTTTGGCCATGCCGTTATTGGTAATGCCGAATACTTGCAACACGCCGGAGTTGTTGACGATGGTCTGCCAGTCGTTCGGATAAAGGTGGCGAAGTTGACTCAAGTCCTGCCAGATGGTCCAGGTTTGCAGGCCTGCGTTGCGCAATAAGCTGATCGATTGCCGCAAAAGCGAGAACGAACCCAGTTGCGCACATTCGTCGAGAAGAAACAGCGTCTTTTGCTGCGGCATGACGCTGCGGCGCATGACGGCGGTCAACAACGTGCCGACATTCAGGCGAATCAACGCCCGATGGCTTTCCAATTTGTCGGGGGGTAGGACGATGTAAATGGTGATGGGCTTTCCTTCCAACACGTCCAGCAAACGAAACGTTGATGATTTCAACGTGCTTTGCACCAGAGTACTGGCAAGCACGCTGATGTAACTCAAAGCCATGGTGCGAATGCAGGGCCTAGTTTGTTCGGTCGGCGCGGCCAAATAGGCGATGAATTGCTCGCGTGCCATACGGCTTTTGATCTCATTTTTGTCGAGCATCTCAGCGATGGCATAGTCCATGTCGTGATGATGAAACCAATCCCCCACCTTCCCGAAATGCCTGTCCAATTCTGGATAGCTGGCGACTTGCGCGATCATGGCTGCTGTGAGACCAGTGGCGGTGATATTCCAGAATGGATCGGTCAAGTTTTGATTCCCGACCGCCAACATCGAAGCCAGCATTTCGGCATCAGTTTCCACATCCGAGCGTGGAAGCGTCAGTAAATCCAAGGGATTCAACCTATCGCTTTGATTCGTAACGAGGTGGAAGGGATCCAGGCAAACAACCTGGTGGCCCATTTCGCGGCGGCGGCGTTGCGTGACTTGGTAGTTCTGACCCAGCACGTCGATGCAAATAATGGGTCCAGTATAAGTAAGTAAGGTTGGGATTAGGACACTGCGACCCTTACCGGCGCCAGTTGGAGCGCAGGTAAGCAAAGGGGCATCACCGTCGTAATACACCGATTGCTCCTGACCAGCCGACAGCGACTTCCCTGGAGTGTATCCAGCCGACGCCCGCTGCTCGTCCGCTGCCCATCCCAATAGCAGCCTATGCTCTGGTCGAACTGGGCGCGGCAACGGGGGAGGGGTAATGCGAGAAGACCATGGTCGTTGCATGAAAGATTAACCTCAAGCGGTAAAGGGACGTCCTAAGAACAAGATTTCTTGCGGATATTTGGGATTCGCCAAAGTTGATAAATCTTGATCTAAACTGACGACGCCGCAAGCGGGCTGCGTCCTCTGGACAAAAACGGCAGCCCGCTTGCGGCAGTAGTGCTTTAGTTGCTGAAATGGCTTGCCGTGAGCCTGGCGACGTGAGCGGCCTCCGCGTTGGTTAGCTCTTTCAGGCTTTTTTCGTAAATGTCGGCCGCGTAGCCACAGGCGATGCGATCCGCCTCGGTTTTCTCCTCTCGGCTCAACTCGGAATACCAGGCGAGCGTGGTTCCTCCGCCAACAATGGCGAAGAGGGCCAAAATGGGAATCAACGGAAACATGGCCGTACTCCTTCAAAAAAGTGACAGGTCTTCCAGGTCAAAGGTTGCGGGTTGCTTTCAGTTACGAGGCGTTGGCTTGAGCCGGCGGTTAATCAACTTTTGATAAGTAGCGCTCAGGCGACATGAGCACATTGGACCGTTTCATCCACGGAACTCATGCCCACACGCCTTGCAACGAAGCGTCCTTGGCAATAACTTCGAAGCGACCCAAATGCCTCCACAAACTAACGCCGCCACCGGATGGTGATGAGCAAATTGGTGGACACCATTATGAGCCGCAGAATGCTCGCCTAAAGCGCGCGTTGATGTCGCAGCCCCACCGCACCGAGGGCATTTGGTTGCAGCCGTACTCATGGATTCTCCTTGGAAAAAGGTCGCCGGACCGAAGTAGCCGACGCGGCTGGCCCAGCGTGGATTCGTCTTACACTTAGAAAGACGCCTGCGCCGGCAGGCAAAATCATTGATTTTCTTGGATTTATTGAACGGCGAACGAAAAAAGGCCACCGCGAATAACGCGGTGGCCCTTGGTTGAGACTTTGAGACTAACCGGCGTGGCCCTGACTTCAACTAGCGATAAGGGGCAGCCCGCCGAGGCGGCGGAGACGGGCCACATCTCGGAAATAGGTCGCTCGTGAACCGCCAGCGGTCACGAAGGCCCGCACCCGCTCATCCTCGTTGGCGTAGGAGGCGTCGGCTCGCAAGGCCGCCACCCGTGCCAGCCGGCTGCACTTCCACTGTTTGTGTAGCAGTTCCCGCCAATCCTCCCTGCCGGTCTTCTTGATTTGGCTGGCCTTTACGTAATCGCGCATCGAAAGGTCCGGGATGAAAGGCAGCCATTCGCCGATGAAATCGTAAATCTCCTTGTCGGCGAACCAGTTGGCGACTTCGCGGTGGATTTCTGCGGCCGGCGGCTGGAAAAGTAGGGGTTGTCCGCGATCAAGGATTGCTGCCGTCTGCGGGTTCATGTTGCGGAGCTGATTGGTGATGACCAGCACAGGGCTGCTTGTTGGGAATTCTGGCGGCACGTTGCGTTCCTCCAAGATTCGGGCAGTCGAGTCCCACCTTAGTGTTTTGCGGGGGGTCGACTGGCAGAGGCTATTCATCAAGCCCAATTTGCCTTTATCTTGCACAAGTGTGTTCTCGTCTTCGATGAGAACGGGTTCGTCACGGTATTCGTAGAGTTTGATGTAAAAAGCTAGCTTCGTCGCGTGGCCCTCGATCCAAGCGTGTCGGCGATCCCCCAGCGCTTGCAGCGCCATTTGGGATTTTCCTATGCCCGGCCTCCCAATCAGAAACACCAGGCTGAAATACCCTTCGACGAAGTGCTTCAGCCACGCTTTCGCGTCGTCGTAGTGACGCACGCTGATGGCGCGCGGAAGCCGCTCGTGGTTTTGATCCATTCGATGTCCTCTCAAGGGTGAGGAGAAAGGGCCGGCTAATGCAGCCGGCCACCAGGTTTGCAGCGTTGTTTACCGGCGCAACCAGCGTGCGGCGATTTCGAGCTTGCTCATTCCAAGCCTCTGGCGAGTCTCTTTTCGGCATTTATCAAAATAAACCTTTTCGCTGATTTTCCCAATCCAGACGCCGATGTTGCCGCCGCGAGGCCACCGCCCGACAAGAGCAGAGAGGATTTTTTCCACGAGCGACTGGCTGAGGTCTTCGGCGTCCAGGAGCGATTCTCCGCGGCAATGTTGATAGTGCTTCACAGCACGCTCGCCAATGACCGGCAGTGCCGAAACGATAAGCAACGTGCCGACAATTTGCGGAATCCGGCGCTCCAATTCAATTGCAAAATTGCTCACTATCAATTCCTGCTCATCAGGCGTCAGTCGCAATTCGACGATGGCCTTCTCGGCCATGCTAGCTGAGTCCGCCAGCAATTTCAGGATCCTGTGACACGGCACTGAAAATCTGGGGTTTTGCAGCACAGTCTGCATTTGTTCAATCGCAGACGCGATTGCTTCCTTAACTGCATCCGATAAAGTAACCGGACGAGCCAAGCGTTGATTCAGCGACATGCTTCTGGTCCTTTCTTTGCGTTGCCACAAAAACAATTTGAAAAACGCTTTTGACCTCTAGAGTCTTCAGCGCAACCCGCATACGGCGCCGCCTGCCATTCGCTTGCCTCATCCTGACAATATCTAGTTCGAGTTGCGATGCGTCGGACGCATCGGTCGGCACGTGCGATAAGAGCCTATCCGGAAAACCCCCAAACACCTGGTTTTTTGGCCTCCAAAAGGGGTTTTCCGGATAGGTTCCAAGAGATGGAGTCTCTGATCGATGCCACTGGCATGCCAACATGCGGCTTGCGCAGGACCATGGAGTGGTGTATAATCTACTTTAACGACGGATTTAGTATAAATTACATGTGCGAGGGATGTAAGACGAATGACCGTGCCAGGACAGCAGGACAAGAACGACGTGGATGGTTCGCCCAAGCAGCCTCGAACCGTGGCCGGCATTACCGTCGAAGAGTTTCTCTCGACGTTCGCAGGCAAGCCCAGCACAGAGACTCTGGCCAAAATTCGAGTGGCACTCGCTGATCCAAACTCCGAAATCCACTCTTTTCTTCGCACTTTCGCGGACTACTTCACGCGCGGCACGGATCCTGGCGCGACGAATTGGGCGGCATGTGTCTCGCAGTCGAGCGGTAGTTGGCGCGATTGCCACACTGGCGAGCGCAGCGATTCGGGTCCCGGCTAACCTTGCCTGCTCGCATTCGCAGGGATGTGCTAGGTCGTGTGGACAATACCTGGATAAGTTAGTTAAGCTACGGCCCTGCCTGATCCAACTTTTTGGCCAAGGAGGGCTCGATTATGCCGCACTGCCATGCGGTGTCCGACGACCAGTGGGAATGAATCAAGGATCTGTTGCCGTGCAAAGCGGGTGACCCGGGTGTGACAGCCTCGGACAACCGCCTGTTTCTCGATGCCGTACTCTGGATCGCCAAGACCGGCGCGACCTGCCGGAGTGCTTTGGCAACTGGAACAACGTCTGGAAACGTCTGAGCCGTAGGGCGAAAAAAGCGTTTGGCAGCGTCTCTTCGTGGCGCTGCAAGAATCCGGACCTGGAGTGGCTGATCCTGGACTCGACCGTCATCCGAGCTCACTAGCACGCAACCGGTGCGCCCAAAAAAACGGCGGAGCGGAGTCCCAAGCGTTGGGCCGCAGCCGGGGCGGCTTTAGCACCAAGATCCACGCAGCCGTGAACGGCTTGGGCTTGCCGGTGAAACCCGTGCTGACGCCGGGCCAAGACGCCGATGTGACCTAAGCGGAAACCCTGTTGCCAGAGATCCCCTTCGAGGTGATAATCGGCGACAATGGCATCGACAGCAAAAAGCTGGTAGACTTCATCACGGCGCGTGGCGGCGAAGCGGTGATCCCGGGCCGGCAGAACGCAACGCAGCCGCGGACCTACGACCGAGAGCGGTCTGAGGATCGCAATTTGGTCGAGCGCTTTTGGAACAAGATCAACCACTACAGGCGCATGGCCACCCGCTACGAAAAGACCGTTCGAAACTTTGGGGCCTTCGTTCAGGTGGCCTCCCTCATGGCAATCTATCAGTAGCCCAGACTGCCCGGACTGCCCAGGTATTGGCCACACGACCTAGCCATTCGTCGGTTTCCAATTAGACGGTCGAGTAAATATGGTGTTACAATCATCCTTGCTGGACCGGCTTTGGTCGTTTCCAGTTGTCATAATGTAGAAATCGGCCGGAGCTACGCTCCGTCGGACCATCAGGCTTTCGAACCCAATTGAATCATGCAACCCCAACATCCACCCGATGCGGACCCTTTCCATCAGTTTCTTGGTCCGATTCTCGCGGCAGCGAGGTACCAAGCATTCGGGAACCAAACCGGCAAAGAAGACGATTTTCAGTCTGGTGTAACAAAGCACTGGCGAGACGGCTTGGTGCTTCCTTGGGGAAAAGCGGTCTGGAACGATATTCTCAGCGGGCACTGGGGTTTGGGCACCACCCCTCAGCAATTCGCTGACAAACTGGGTTGCGATCCTCGTCAGGCTTACACGGGCAAAGCAGTGGGCGTCTTGACTACTCAGTTCTTGGTGTTGAGCTTGACTGCCGCTCGGCGCGATCCATCCAGCCTTCCCAAAATCGGTCCCTTGCGCCACGAAATGGTACGCAGCGGCTACACGGAGGCGGTCCGGGAGGGCCGAAAGCTACTGGCCGGAAAAAAGGTGGCGAAGACCCCTCTTGACCATTGCGACTACGAATTACTGCTTGGACTCCACAAAAAGTTTGATTGCTGGTTTGCGCATCACCTTGACTATGTTGAAACCAACATGTTCACGGCGGCATATCAAGAATTCGCTGCCGGCTTGGCCGCCGAGTTGTTGGCTGCGCCACAACTCTTTCCCATCAGTTTGGGGCAAGTCGACAGAACCATCGCTTTGACGAAGCTCGGGCACCTTGCCAAGCCGGGCCAAAACCCAGCCAGCCATCTGGAAAGTTTGATTGAAACCTGGGAGTATCCTTGGTTGTTGACAATTCATGCGTTGGAGCCCCTGCGCGAGGCCATCCGATGAATCTCGCAGACTTGACTCCTGAGGACATTCTGGCGACACTTATCGGCAAGCCAAGCAAAGAGGTGCTTGGCAAAATACGCGCTGTACAAAATACAGCCGAATTTCAGTTGTTTCTTCGATCGTTCGCTGATTTCTTCCAACGCGCCAGCGATCCCAATGCAATCCACTGGGAAAGCTGCGCACTCTCGGGATCGTTGTGTCAGTCTCTCGATGGTGATAGCGCCGCCGGCCCGGTGTCACACTGGGACACCGCGCGGGACACTCGCGGACCGCATTTCGTCCTTTTTCTGCTCTGTCGGCCCTTGCCCGTGTTCAGCGGACAAAACCGGGGAGCGGAGCAGCCTTCGTCCGAAATTGCCGCTATGCCCAAGGCTTGGCAATTGCTCAATCAGGAAGGCCAGGAGTGGCTCACTTTGCGCGGCCCAGCAATCCAAATCGCCTACGGTGTAGCTGAGCAGAGAGCGCGTATTCGTTTGCATGCTTTTCCAGTAGATGACTCTGACCACTTGCGCCCACAAATTGAAATCGAACCGCCACCGCTGCATGGAGCTCTAACAGTCGCATTGCGCTTCGCATTTTCCAACCACGCCGAACACCGAGTCGAATGCCGAACCCTGACAGTCGCAACACCCCTGATCGCCGAGTTGTTCCTGGACCAAAGCACTTCCGACCTAGGTGACGGGCTCCCGACAGCTGCCTTCAGTGGCAACTGGTCTTTGTCCATTGAGCCACTGTTGCCACCTCCTCCAGCATCTGGCTAATGCATAGTCCAACAGATTGCCTAAGCACTGCGCCCTGCACGCTTTGCCACCCATTCGACTCGGTCTGCACAAACAAAAACGCAGATTCACACCTGTACTCAGGTGCCTTATGTCCAAAACAATACTGCCAAATTCGGACCTGGGTGAACATGAAGAATCGCAAGAACCCATCAGAGTGCTCCTGACACTCGCTGATGCCGTTTTAAGCGGAATGCTAGCGCAAGAGTTTGCCTTTCAACAAGTGCAATCCGCAACGCTTTTCAGCACAATTAAGACTCATGGCGGCAAGCGGTTGGCGGCAGCGTTGGCAGTTCAAAACTTGGCAAAAACCAAAGGCGAATTCGTTGTACGCCTCGGCCTCATCCTTGCCCATGCATTGCGCGATAACGGACAGGCCCAGGAGGCCATCGGCCTTTACAGTGCGGCGCAGTTGGTTTACGAAAAGCACGCACTTTGGCTTGCTGCTGCACATTGTCGTTTTTGCCTAGGCAAGACATTAGTGATGCTCACGCGCGACGGCGAAGCCATGTCGGCTTTGAACTCGGCGTTAGCTCAATTTCGAGCCCATGGAACGGATCAAGACGTTGCGAACTGCCTCGAATTCCAAGCCAGCGCACATTGCCAATTCAAGCGTTTCGAGACAGCAATCGACCAATACAAGGCAGCGGCAGAACATTATGCGAACTGTCAATCATGGGCTAGCGCTGCGCGAAGCCACACACTTGCGGCTCATGCTATGTCTGAACTTGGACAATACGCCGCCGCGCTGACGGCTTTTCAACAAGCCGAAGCAATTTATGATGCTCATGGATTAGAATCAGAACTCGCGCTAATGCTGTTCCTTCGCGCAAATAAGCATTTGCAACTTGGACATTACTACGACGCACTCCAGGACACCGATCTTGCCAAAATGATCTTTGCCAAGCGGGAACAAAGGCACAACTTGGCGATCGCATGCAAAGCAAACGCCGAAACGCTTGGCAAACTCCGCCGCTTTTCTGAAGCCATCGAAGAGAGTTCTCGTGCTCGAGCAGTCTTTCAGCAACTTGGAATGGACGCTGAGGAAGCATTTTGCAGAGGCGACCTCTCTTTGCTCCTGAACGCTGCCGGGCGAGGCGAGGAGGCTTTGATTGAATGCGATATGGCAGAACAAGTGCTGCTCCGGCACGGCAATCCCTTATACGTAGCACAGTGCCAACTAAACCGGGGTATTATCCTGATTTCCTTGGGTAGATTTAGCGAGGCTGTTTACAATTTCAGCGCGGCGGAGTTGACTTTTGACCACTTGAATTCAAAGTTGGATTGGGCCCTTTGTCTTATGAACTGTGCTCACGCGCGAGCAAAACTGGCGCAGTACACTGCTGCACTTGAAAATTGCAATTTGGCTGAGGCCGTGTTTGTCCAAGCGAAAATGGCCGTTCAAACGGCTCGGTGTCACGTCAATCGCGCCCTGGCATGGGATGGCCTTGGCAAACCAGATGATGCCAGACGGGATCTCGACTTGGCCGAGGCGGTCTTTCTGACATACGATTTGGTATATGAAGCCGCCACTTGCGCAATGAACCGTGTTAGCATCTGGCGCAAGCTTGGCAAATACGCAAATGTGCTGATTGATTGTGATTCCGCTGAGCGGATTTTCCAACGACTTGGCGAAGCCGGGCATTTGGCAGGTTGCCAACTCAATCGAGCAATGGCATGGTATTACCAAGGCCAGTTCCAAGCAGCCATCACTGACTTCAAGCAAGTCGACGTTGCCAGCCTTAACGCGCTTTCCAGCACATTGGGATCCTAAGCTTAGAATTCCACGTGGACAAGTTGTCGCG
>JADMIO011367087.1_pt1 | contig 48670 bp, 40 predicted proteins | sample 8958161 | NCBI WGS metagenome assembly JADMIO01 (sample SAMN16585339, study PRJNA669376) | soil metagenome | isolation source: Crop rotation soil | place: USA: Cullars Rotation, Alabama | collected 2011
CGCGACTTCAAGTCACGTGAATTCCAAGCTTCGGATCCCACTGTGCTGGAAAGCTTTATCGCGGGTCAGTCTCTTCAGGGCGACGTTTCGTCTCAAGAGTTTTCCAACTTCAGGATCTCTCTCAAACAAACTCAATAAATAAAAGTTCTTGTCCTGAATCGGACTACGAAGATCGAGCTTGTAAGTGGGATCAAATCCGGAGGAACTCAGCGCGACGGTCTGAACTAAAGAAGCGTTAGTTGCGGGCTGGTAAATAACGCCAGCGCCTGACGAGTTGAGCTGCGCGTTCTCTGCGGCAGAAGTACTGGTGAAGAGAACAAAGGATAGAAGAAGCTGTCGAAGCATCATGGTTGGTCAACTAATTTGATATTGCGGATCGCGCCATTGAAAAAATCGCGCCTGTTTCGTGGCTGTCACCGGTTAAGGCCGTTGCTCAGCGTGTTTATTCGCACCATCAAAGACCAGAATCTGCCTGAACTTTGAATTTGTCATGACGCAATTAGATCCGCTTCAAGAAGCAGAATAGTACTTGCGCAGGAATTTGCCGTAAATAAATCTGCGCTGCAGCGGTCCCCACATGCGCGAATCGTTTGAGTTGTCGCGATTGTCACCGATGACGTAATAGCTGCCGGCGGGGACGCGCAGTTCCGCGCGCGAGGACATGACCCGATTGTTCGATGCCGTCACGTACGGTTCGTCCAGGGCGTTCCCGTTTATCAGAACAGTGCCTCCGCGAATTTCAACCGCCTCGCCAGGCAATCCGGCGATGCGTTTTATGTAACTCTTCGCCGGCTCAACCGGATAGTAAAAGACGACAATATCACCGCGTTTCAATGGGTCGACGTTCCGGTCAATGAGGATTCGGTCGCCATCCTTCAGCGCCGGCTCCATCGCGATTCCCACCACTCGGACCGGCTGTACAGCCGCGTGTCGAAGCGCGGAACATGCCGTCGCTCCGATGACAAAGAAGAGGAAGGTCGGAAGCAGGAGTTTCATTTAGAAAGAAGCGAGCCGGCGTTCAAATCAACGAACACCCTGTCAATTTTTACAGTACTCACCGAAGCATCCGGTACATAAGATTCGTCAAACGTGACTGCAGCAGGTCAGCGGGAATTGTATAGCAAATCATCAAGCGAGAAAGTTATGAAGAAGACAATCTTTTCAGTTTTTGCGTTGATTCTCACCTTGACGGCGGCGAACAGTACGGCTTTGGCGCAAAGGGAAACGGATAAAGGCATCGAGGTGGAAACAGACCTTTTACTGGTTCGCCGTGACCTGCGTTCGGAGAAAAAGAAGATCATCGCGATGAACGTGCCGCTCACGGAGGCGGAAGCGACCAAATTCTGGCCGGTCTATGATCAGTACGCCGACGATATGAGAAAGCATAATGACGAATTTTACTCGATCATCAAAGACTATGCGGCAAATCAAAAAACGCTTACCGATGCTCAGGCCATCACCATGATCAAGCGGTGGAGCGACATTCAGGTTCAACTGGCACAAACGCGACAGAAATACGTTCCGCTCTTTGAAAAGGTGCTCCCCGGAAAAAAGGCGGCGCTTTTCTTTCAGATCGATCGGCGCCTCTACGCTTTGATGGATTTACAGACCGCCTCTGAAGTACCGCTCGTGCTTCAGTAGAACTCCGGCTTTGCTCATGGACAGTTCACCAGGCGGCTGATTCTCACGTAACCCTGGAAAGTTGGTCAGCTAGTTCCGCCGGTGTCCGGCATAGTATGTCAGCTCCTGAATCCGCAAGTTCGACCTCCGAGCCATAGCCCCAGAGCACACCAATCGATCGGACCTCGTTAGCTTTGGCCGCCATGATATCGGCCGCTCTGTCACCGACCATCACCGACGCGCCCGGCCGCACTTCCTCGGTGGCCAGCAGGTGGGCCAACAACGCAGCTTTGTCGTCCCAACGGCCGTCGAGCTCTGGCCCATATACCTTCCGGAAATGATGACCGAGCCCAAAATGGTTCACGATGCGCTCGGCATAGATCGCGGGTTTCGATGTCGCCACGTAAGCTGCGCAAGCCACGCGCCCTACCGTGTCGAGCATCGCCGGCACACCCTCGTAGACCTCGTTCTCGTACAGTCCAGTGTCGGCGAACCGCTGGCGATACAACCGCATCGCTTCCTCGATTTGTGCCGCGTCTGACGTCTCGAGAAGCGTCGCAAACGTGCCTCGCAACGGCGGACCGATATAGCCGGCTAACACATCATCACTCGGGCACGAGACGCCCAGCCGGTCGAGCGCGAATCGGATACAACCCACAATGCCGGGTCTCGGATCGGTCAGCGTACCATCCAGGTCGAACAGGAAGACGCGTCCGGTCAAGCCGGTCTCTACCTTACTCATTCGCTGATCCTGCCCTTGCTATATGCGCGAGCCGTTTATTCACCCTGCCAGGCGTGGCGCTACTTCTTGTAACTTTTCCAATCTACATCGCACCTGGCCAGCCCGGCACTCTTCGTGAAGTAGATCTTCTTATCGGCCAAGCCCTCGCTCTCGGTGAAGTACACTTTCACGTCGGCCAATCCCTCACTGTTCTCGAAGTACCACTTGGCGTTGCCTGTGGCCAGGCCCTCGCTGCTCTCGACGTAGATGATGCAGTCGGCCAGTCCCTCGCTTTCGGTCACATAAACCTTGACGTCGGCCAGCCCCTCGCTGCTTGTCTTGTACACCTTGAGTGCGCCTGCGGGAGTAGCCGTCAGCAGGCCCAGCGTGGCGGCCAGTATCCAGAACTTCCTTCGCATAGGTTTCGCTCCTTTGATCCGACGATGTCTTCGGTGCTGCTCAGATCGATTGGGACAAGCTGAGGCCAGTGAAGACCGAAATGATGACTGATAAATAACCAAAGGCGTCCACGTTGTGGGATCAAAATCGGACGGCATGTGCCGGCCCAACGCGGCGTGAGTCTGGGCGAGACTTACTTCTTCAACCACCCAAACAGTCCGTGGACGACTGTCTCGCGGTTCTCTTCATAGATGGCGCGGGTCAGAGGGATTCCCATCGGACAGGCCTTCACGCAATTCTGCGCGTTGCCGCAATTGGTGATGCCGTCCGGACCCATGATGCCTTGCAGTCTCTCGTCGCGATCCATCGCGCCGCTGGGATGCATGTTGAAAAGACGCACCTGCGCGATGGCCTGTGGGCCAATGTATTGATCTTCGTCGTACTGCGGACAGGCTTCGAGACAGCAACCACAGGTCATGCAACGCGAGTAAGCGTAGCGCTCCATCACGTCATCCTGATCCATGCGCGGCCCGGGACCGAGATCGTGGGTGCCATCCAACTCGATCCAGGCATGCACGCGTTTGAGGTGATCGAACATTTGCGAGCGATCCACGACCAGATCTCGGATGTTGGGAAACTTGGTCATGGGCTCGAGCTTGATCGGCTGGTCGAGATCGTCGATCAGCGCGGAACACGACTGTCGCGCGCGCCCGTTGATGACCATCGTGCAAATGCCACACACCTGTTCGAGACAATTCATGTCCCAGGAAGGAGGCGTGGTCTGCTTTCCTGATTTGGTGACCGGGTTTTTGCGAATCTCCATCAGGCAGGAAATTACGTTGAGATTCGGGCGATAAGGAATCTCGAATTCTTCCCAGTAGGCCCGCGCATCCGGTTTCTCGCGACGTCTGATATGTATCTCGACTGTTTTCATTCTGATTTAGCCGCGGATTTACGCGGATTCACACGGATAAAAACCGCCTAGAAGAACTGGCACGCAAATTAAAAGCAGCGATCAAGCTCTGTTAATTCTTCCTGTACGCGTCATTCTGCGTTCATCCGCGGCTAATTACCTCAGCTACTTCTGACCTGCTGCCGTTTCTTTCTTCTCGTGCGAATAATCACGCTTGCGCGGCGGAATCAGCGAGATGTCCACCGGCTCGAAGGAAAACACCGGCCCTTCGCCCGAGTATTCGGCAATCGTCGTCTTCAGGAAATTTTCGTCATCACGATTCGGGAAATCAGGTTTGTAATGCGCGCCGCGTGACTCGTTGCGATTGAGCGCGCCGAGCGTGATCACCCGCGCGAGATCCAACATGTTGTTCAAGTGACGCGCGTGCGGCACCGCCATCGTCGCCCACAGATTCGAGTCGTTGATCGAAATGCGCCGGTACCGGTCCATCAGTTCCAGAAGCTTCGCATCGGTGGCTTTGAGCCGATCGTTGTAACGCACGACGGTAACGTTGTCGGTCATCACCTTGCCCATCTCTTCGTGGAGCTTGTACTGGTTCTCGTTGCCGCTTTGCTTGATCAGGCGATCGTTTATTTCCTGCTGGCGTTTGGTCTCCTGATCGTAGATGCCGTTGGCGCCATTGCGCTGTACGTTCTTTGCCCACTCGATCGCCGCCGGCGCCGCAATAAAGCCACCAAAGACGCAACTCACCAGGGAGTTTGCGCCCAAACGGTTCGCGCCGTGAATCGAGTAATCGCATTCACCCGCGGCGAGCAGACCGGAAATGTTCGTGCGCTGATCGAAATCAACCCAAAGTCCGCCCATGGAATAGTGCACGCCCGGAAAGATGCGCATGGGCACATGACGCGGGTCGTCACCCACAAACATTTCGTAGATTTCCAGAATGGCGCCCAGCTTCTTGTCGAGTGTTTCCGCGGGGATATGAGTCAGATCCAGATAGACCTGATTCTCGCCATTCACGCCCAGGCCATCGAGACAAACTTGAAAGATCTCGCGCGTGGCGATGTCGCGTGGAACCAGGTTCCCGTACGCGGGATATTTTTCTTCGAGAAAATACCGGCGCTCATTTTCCGGTATCGAAGTGGGCGAGCGGTTGTCGCCTTTCGCGCGTGGGACCCAGACGCGGCCGCCTTCGCCACGGGCCGACTCACTCATCAAACGCAGCTTGTCATCGCCCGGAATCGAAGTCGGATGTACCTGAATGAATTCACCATTCGCGTAGTTCGCGCCTTGCTGATAAGCCGCGGCCACCGCACTGCCCGTGCAAACCATTGAGTTCGTCGACTTGCCGAAAATCAAGCCGGGTCCGCCGCTGGCGATGATCACTGCATCGGCCGGAAAGGCTTTCAGTTCGAGCGAGCGCAGGTTCATAGCCACCAGTCCGCGACAAACCTGATGGTCGTCGAGGACGAGCGACATCATTTCCCAGCCTTCGTACTTGGCGACCGTGCCCGAAACCTCATAGCGCCGCACCTGCTCGTCGAGCGCATACAAAAGTTGCTGGCCGGTAGAAGCTCCGGCAAAAGCCGTGCGGTGATGTTTGGTGCCGCCAAAGCGACGAAAGTCGAGCAAACCCTCATTGGTGCGCGAAAAAGGCACGCCCATACGATCAAAAAGGTAAATGATCGAAGGGGCCATTTCGCACATGGCCTTGGCCGGTGGTTGATTGGCGAGAAAGTCACCGCCGTAAACCGTGTCGTCGAAGTGTTCCCAGGTTGAATCGCCTTCGCCCTTGGTATTCACCGCGCCATTGATGCCGCCTTGCGCGCACACCGAATGTGAACGCTTCACCGGCACTACCGAGAACAGATCGACACTGTGGCCGGCTTCGGCAATCTTCATCGCCGCCGCCAACCCGGCAAGCCCGCCACCTACAACTGCTATTTTGATTCCAGCCATCTCTTGTACGACAAGCTTCAGCTTGTCGAGTTCTCGTTTCAAAAACGAAGACAAACTTAAGTTCGTCCTACTACATAAACCCTGCCAACAAACCGCCGGGGCGAATAAACGCAACGGCGGCATTGACGCCGACCAGTAACAGAAAGACTCCGAACGCGATGCAGGCATATCCGGTCAGACGCTGCGCGCGCTCGCCCACCGTGATTCCCCAATCAACCATAAACAGCCAGATGCCATTAGCGAGGTGCCAGACGGTGGCGCTAATTCCTACCATGTAGACGAGAAAAACCCAGACTCTCCTGAATTCGCTGGAGACAATAGAAAACGCCTGCTCGGGATGATGGGCGACGGAAACAGAGTTCAATCCGGGTATTAGCCCGAAACGAAAGTTGAGGACGTGGAACGTGATAAAGAAGAAAAGAATAACGCCGGTCACCCGCTGAATCGTGTAAAACCAGTTTCGCGGGTACGGGTAATTCAGGTTGTTCGGCCGCGCTTCAGCAGTGATGACGATACCGTAGACCGCGTGATAGATAAGCGGGATAAAGATTCCACCGATTTCGACAAATAGGATGTACGGAATCGATTGGAGATCTTTGACGGCATCATTGAAATCCGCCGCGCCGGTCAGCGCCTTCGAATTAGTGTAAAAATGCTCCAGCAGAAAAAACCCGAGCGGCATGATGCCGGACAGTTGATGGAGTTTGCGCAGAACAAACGTCCTGCTCAGAGGGATCGCCAACGTAGCACTCCTTTTGAATACGGGTTCAGCAAGGCCTGCGGCGTTCTCAGCGAGTACTGGTTAATAATTGTTTGCAAGAACACTTAAAATTATAGGGCGAAGAATGGAAAAAGCAAAACGAGGTGGCACGCGCATCTTGTGCGTGATTCTCACGGGCGAGACGCCTGTGCCACTTTCTTGATGTAGCACGCGCATCTTGCGCGTGATTTCACGGGCGAGAGGGCCCTGCCACTTTTTTTGATGTAAGCACGCGTATCTTGAGCGTGATTCTCACGGGCGAGACGCCCGTGCCACTTTCAAGCACATGAACCTTGAAGACGACAATCCGTTCCCCGATCCGGTGGTGATAGAGATCACGGACGTTTTCGATCTGCACACGATTCCGCCACGTGATGTGAAAGCGGTGATTGAGGAATATCTGATCGAAGCGCACCGCAAAGGCTTTCCTGTCGTGCGCATCATCCACGGCAAAGGAATCGGCGTGCAGCGCGAAATGGTCCGCACAATACTCGCGCGCACCGACTTTGTTTTGGACTGGACCGATGCGCCACCGGAAGCGGGAGGACTTGGCGCGACGATTGCCAGGTTCAAGCCAGCCGATTGACGGACATTTGCACGCCGCCTGGCGTGAATTTACTGCGCTGAAACAGAGCCCCGCCCGCGAGTTCTAGGCATTTGTTAATGATATGCGTTGCTCGCGCGGGAACGGAGCTTGCGATTAGTCCTTCGGGCAACTCAAAAACCTGGAGGACCCGGGCATGAAATCTTTGCTGGTCGTTTCTCTGCTTTCCCTTCTTTGCGGCTCAGTAGCTATTGCGCAGTCAGCGCCTGCTCAACCTGTAAACCCGCCCAGTCGTGGACCAGTGCGTTCAATCAAGATTGGGAAGGCGAGTTTCCATTATTACGAGGACCCCGAAGTGGTCGTGGCGAGTGCGAAGTTCTACGTGAGCGGAAGTGAAACGAAGGCAGTGCTATTTGATTTCGTCGCGGTGATAGCCGCCTTTTACACTGTCGGCCAGCATCTGACGACCCCCTCATTCATTCGATTCAATATCGCCGCCGCCACTTATCGCGACGGCTGCAAATATCGAGACAAGTATGCCGACAAGACGACCAACCAACTGCACCTGAATGTTCTGGGAGACGATCAATCCGTTTTCGCTACTGAGCTGAACTTGCATGCGGCTGTAAAGACGAACTCGCGTCACGGGGACATCTGTTCCGAGCTATTCGAGTTCGATATGCCGTATGAACAATTCCTTCGGCTGGTGGCTGCGCGAAAAAGCAAAGTGATGCTTGGCATACGCGAGTTCCCGCTAAAAGACGAGCACTTGTCTGCTCTGCGCACAATGAAGAATGGGATCGGCAAGTACTAGGGTGAGAAATGGTGCCCCCGGCGCGATTCCAACGCGCGACCTTCCGCTTAGGAGGCGGACGCTCTATGCAACTGAGCTACGGGAGCACAACTGGTAAATAGTAAATCGTGAATGGTAAAGAAGGAAGGAGCGCTCGCGCTAAAACCAATTCATCAGCTAACCGAATCTGCTTTCGAGGCGGCGGAGTTGCTCGCGGATAGACAAGTACTCGTGCTCTCGTTTTTCGTCGCGCTTATAAAGACCATCCAGTTGCGTGGCAACTTCGTCAAAGCGTTGGCTCACGTCTCTTCGAAAAAGTCGAATCTCGGTCTGCACTTCCTCTCGAAGAAGCAAACGCAAAGCTTTCATCTCCTCTTCAGTGAATGGCACGCAAAGCTCTTTATCACACGGGTATTCTAACTTCAACAACAAACCGCTGATAAAACTCATTGCAAATGCGAGTATCTTCTTTGGTCTTTGAACTTAGGTCTTGGTCTTGATCAAAGAGGAAAAACCAAAATCCAAAGTCCAAAGACCGAAAACCGTCTTAAGATTGATACTTAATCAGCGACCTCACGTCGTAGCCTTCAAGCTTGGCGCGTCCGGGCAGAAACTCGAGCTCGACCACAAACACCAGCCCCTCAATCTTTCCGCCGAGTCCTTCTACCAAATCGACCACCGCTTTGGCAGTGCCGCCGGTGGCCAATAGGTCGTCGGCAATCAGCACGCGATGGCCCGCACCGACTGCATCGCGGTGAATATGCAGAGTGTCCTGGCCGTATTCCAGGTCATAAGAAATCGAGGCCGTCTCTGCCGGCAGTTTCTTCGGCTTACGCACCGGCACAAACCCTGCGCCGAGGTGATACGCCAGTGCCGGCGCGAAAATAAAGCCGCGTGCTTCGACGCCAATTACCGTATCGATTTTCATCCCCTCGTATTCAGCCGCAAGCGCGTCGACCGTTTGCTTTAGCCCTTCAGGCGATTTTAGCAGCGTGGTGATGTCATAAAAATTTATGCCGGGCTTGGGAAAGTCCGGCACTTCGCGAATAAGTTTTTTCAGGTTGTCCATCTGTTTTAGTGGGCCAAACTTCAGTTTGTCCATCTTAACGTTCGCACCGATTCCAAAAAAGGACAAACTCAAGTTTGTCCTACACACAAGCGGGCCATGATATCATCCACAACTCTTTTGCCGGCAATTCAACACAACGAAAAGCGAGGTTAAGCTGAAATGAAACGTCGTGATTTTATGATCGGCAGCGCCGCGGCAGGTGCTGCGATAGCCGCTGCGCGCGCGGTTCAAAGCGCTCCCAACATGTTGATTCCGGCCGCGGTTAAGCCGCTGGTCGTCTCGTCTGCAAATGGCAACCATTTCAAGAATGGCGGCGATGTGACCTGCGTACAAAAAGCCTATGCGATGATCACCAAGGGCGAAGATGTGCTGGACTCGCTCATCGCCGGCGTGAATATCGTTGAGCTTGATCCGCTTGATGACAGTGTGGGTTATGGCGGATTGCCGAACGCCGAAGGAGTGGTGCAACTCGACTCATCATGCATGCACGGGCCAAAGAAACAGGCGGGAGCGGTGGCAGCCATCGAAGGCGTGCGCACACCTTCGATGGTCGCGCGCGCCGTCAGCCAGCAGACCGATCACCACTTGATTGTCGGTAAGGGCGCGCAGGATTTTGCGCGCAACATGGGCTTTAAGATCGAAGACGATCTGAACACACCGCACTCGCGCGAAATGTGGCTGGAATGGAAGCGCCGCATCGATCCTTCTCACTATCTCGATCCGAAAAAGCGCGCGGCCGCGGGTCGGCGGGCAGCGCAGGAAATGCTGGCCGAAGGGCTCTTAAGAGCGGAAAGTTTCTACGGCACCATCAACTGCGACGGCATCAATGCGAAAGGCGAGATTTGCGGCGTGACCACGACTAGCGGTCTTGCCTGGAAGATCCCAGGGCGCGTGGGTGATTCGCCAATTTTGGGCGCGGGACTTTACGTTGATGGGGCCGTGGGCGCGGCCGGCTCAACGGGCCGGGGTGAAGCAAACCTCTACAATCTTTGCTCGTATCTGATCGTGGAAGAGATGCGTCGCGGAGCGCATCCCAAAGACGCGGGTATGGAGGCACTGCGTCGCATCAAAGCCAACACGATCGAAAAGCGACTACTCAACAGCGCCGGCAATCCGAACTTCGGGATTAATTTCTACATTCTGAATGCAAAGGGTGAGTACGCGGGAGTGACGATGTACGAAGGCGCGAAGTACGCGATGTGCAATGACAAAGGACCGCAGACGCTGGCTTGTGATTTCTTGTTGCCGGGAAAAGCGAGCGACTAGGGAAGGAAGGAGGAAGAAGAAGGAATTGAAAATTAGAAATTGAGAAATGAAAATTGCAAATTGAACGCCTAAGGACTACAGACCAACTACTGACTGACCGGTGACTTCGACTACCGACCACTGACTGTTAACTACTGACCACCAACCACTAACCACTGACCACTAACTACTGACCACTAACTACTGACCACTGACTACCGACCACTGACCACACTGACCACACTGACCACCGACTACGGACTTCTGACTTCTTCAGTCTGATTTTTCAGTTTTCAATTCTCAATTTCTAATTTTCAATGTCTTAATTTCAATTTCCCATCTATTCCACCGGCCCAATCACCACTTCCTTCTTCTCTTTGGCGCGCACTACGGACAGCACATGCTTGTCCTGCCGTTTGAAAGGGTAGGCAAACGTCCAGGTTTTTCCCCGGCCGACGGGTTTTCCATCGATCGATTCAATCACGTCGCCTTCTTTCAAACCGCCTTTGGCCGCCGCACTGTCAGGCTCAATCGCCACCACCAGTAGTCCTGATCCGCCCCACTGGGACGCAGATTTCTCAGACAAAGCGACCGCCTCGACTCCGAGCACGCTCAAGCCACCAGGAAACCGCGGCATCTCAGGCAACTTGAATTGATATTCAAAGACCGGCTGAAATGCGCCGCCCAATCTCACGTCCATCCAAAACGGAGTCGTCGATTGTGGCCGCTGGACCATGAACCGGACCTGCTCGCCGGTACCCGCTTTGGCAAGCAAACTTGAAAACTCTTCTGCGCTCTTCACGTCGTTGTCGCCGACGCGAATGATGATGTCGCCGGGATGCAGATTCGCCATCGCGGCCGGGGTCCCGGGCAGGACCGAGGTCAGCAGAATTCCCATCTGCTTTTCCACAAACTTTTCGAATTGTTGCTGGTTCCAGCCAAATTCGATTAAAGCCTTGCGCGCGCCTTCGTCAACCGCCTCACCACGTATTCCCAACAGTGGCCGGGGGACACTAGCCTGGCTCGCAAGCACACGACGCGCCGCCGCCCGCACAGCATCAGCCGTAACCAGGCGCGCATTATTTCCTTCAATTGCATCGACGATGCCGAGCGTGCGGCCGGTTTCGTCACAAGCGATCCCGCCAATCACGTTGCGCGAGAGCTTTGCCGACCCCAACAGCATTATCCGATCCATCATCTGTGCTTTAGGACTGCTGAGTCGCGCGACTCTCGTATCTGTCCTGCCGATGCGCACGCCAATCGTATAAGGCGTGGTTTCGGCTACGCGTTCGGGAGCGAACAGTTGCACGTTCTCGCCGGTGCGCATTTTTTCAGCAGCGACGTCCGAGATTGCAGCAGCAGCAACGCCGGCCAGTTGAAGGACGGATAAACCCGTCTGTCCGTCAATGCCAACATAGCGAGCACGAAAGATCCGCCCATCCTGCATCATGACCGTTAAGTCTGACTGCATCCGGGGCGGGCGCGGAGCGCGACGCTGCGTCGTAACGTTGCCGCTTGGACCGACTGACACGGACACATCCGGATCCTGCTCCTTGTCCATCTTGTCAGACTTGTCCTTATCTGACTTGTCCTTGTCTGATTTGTCTTTGTCGGGCCACATCAGACTGAATCGCTGTACTTCCATTTCCGCCGCCGCCTGAGGCAAACGGGCCAGGACTGTCTTGCCATCTTCCAAAGCCCAGCCGGCAATAATGCTGGCATGCGCGTCGTTCATGATGGATTCCGGATCGATAGTCGCGACGGTGCCGCGCTCTCCGGATTCTCGCAAAAGCTGCAGCAGCACTTTCAAGCCGTTTAAGCGATGAATGATGGTTACGACCTGAGGCGCAATTGGCTCCTGTCCCTTCACCATCGTGACGCGGACCGGACGAGGCGTCCGTCGAATAACTTTTTGCGCCTTTGCTCTTTCATACTCCGCGGGCGCCGGAGCAGTTGGAGTTACTACTGTCGTCGGGACCGGCGCCGGCGCCGGATTCTGGGCCGTAACCACTGAGCTGCCACTCAGCACGAGCAGTACAGAAATCGATAACAGATGGTTCTTGCGCGTACTTCTCATTTCATTACTACCAAACTCTACTATTTCCCGTGTAACTGACGGGGACACGATTATCAACCAAACTCTGCGCCCCAAAACTGACGGGTGGCAAAGCAATCTTGCGCTTTGCGCCCTTGTCGTCTTCCAGAGAAACAACGACCGGTTTTGAAGGTGAATTCAAAAATGAATCGTTTTGGGTAACGTTGCGGGCCGACGCCAAACCGTAGTCCTCAGACCGCGGCGAGCGAGATGCCGGCCGTTTCCTGTTGGACGGGAAATTTCCCCGCTCACCGTTTGCGCCGGTCACCGACGCAGTCTGCGTAGTTGTACCCTGCTTAACTGTGCCTGCCTCACCTGAATTCGGAGGCGCAGTGACGGGCGTGGTCTTTGTCGCGAGTTGCGTTGGTTGACTGTTATCTCGCTGTCCAATCCAAACCACGGTAGCGACCGCTAAGACCGCGACCGCGGCCAGGGCAATGGCCGGCACACCGATAAGCCGGGAAAAGAATGGTTGCGGTTCTGAAGCTGAACGCTCGCGCGCGAGGCGCGCACGAAGACGCATGTCAAAGTCAGCCGGCGCCGCCACCGGCTCAAGGCCGGCCATCAATTCGCGCAAGCTGGCGCGCTCGCTTTGAAACTGCATACAAGCCGGGCACGCGGCAAGGTGCGCCGCAGTGTGCTCGGCCAAAGGCCGGCCAGGTTCTAACTCATCAATTTCTCGCCGCGTGTGGCGGCATGTTTTGCTGTTCATAATTACACCACCTGAACATAATTGCGCATTTTGTCTCGCAGAAAGTTTCGCGCGCGATTAATCCGCGATTTCACGGTCCCTTCGCTGGTGCTCAGGATCGCCGCGATCTCGTCATAGCTCTTCCCTTCCACATCTCTGAGAACGAGCGGCGCGCGATATCTTTCGGGCAAAGTGCTGATTGCTTTCTTGACCACTGCCCGTCTTTCCGCATCGACTAAGACCACATCCTGCAAGGGGTTCTCATCCGGAGGTTGAAAATCCATCGATTCTTCGCCGTCGGGAGAAGTTAACAAACCCGTCAGCGAAACCAGCCGCCGTCGTTTCCGTTTTCTCAGCTCGCTAATCGCCAGATTCGTGGCGATGCGATAGATATAAGTCGAAAACGCATGGGTCGTCTGATATCTGCCCGCCGCGCGATAAACGCGCACGAAAGTCTCCTGAGCCAAATCAACCGCGCCGTCATAATCGTTAATCATGCGATAGATGTAACTCGTTATCTGGTTGCGGTAGCGACCTACCAACTCAGCAAACGCATCCTCGTCACCAGCCAGGGTGCCTTCCAACAAAGCGTGGTCGGTCACCGCCTGCCCCGAGCCCTTCGGCGCCGGCGCGGGCTGCACGGTCAAAGTCGCCGCGGGCATCGCAGCGGCGAATTCCAATTCTTCAATAGAACTTAATGCCCTCATCGGCAGGCAGGCTCTTCAGGTCTTAAGTGACGCAAATCGTTGATTTGCGCGGCTATCGCGAGGAGACATTATACACCGACGCCTGCGACGCCTACGGTGGTAAACACGCCTCTTGGCTCCCAAGGTTCCAAAAAATCGAGGAAAAACGGCTGTTTGAAGGTAGGCAGCTGCTCGGTTTGGCGCAAGCCGGCAATTTAGCCGCGGATTAACCCCGCCCGGCGCGAATCAGAAAAACAAAGCGGGTGAGAAGTGACCGGAGAGCCCCGGTTTTGTTGTGCTTATCTTGGTTAGCCGACAACTGGTCTATTCGTTCGAGCTGCCGCCGATTTCGGGCTGGAATACCGAGTCTTCCATCTTCACGCCATAGGTCACGGTCATAATCCGAGTTTCCGTCATTTGCTTACCGTCTTCCAGCAGGACCGTGCGGTACGGAACCAGGGTAGCTTGCGCGATGCGGTAATCGTAAAACCGACGGGTGTACTTCACCGGCGTGGTCTGAGCGGGCGGGGTCTCTTCATATTCCAGCCAGAGCACGCGAAATGTTTTGGCACTGATGAAATAGCGAGTCTTGTTATTGCTTTTGTCGGTGAGATCGATGACATAGAGATCGATTCCCTGCTGTTTGTCCTTACCCGCCGAAGCGATCTTTGACTCGTTCTCTTTGTAGCGGAGCAGCGCGTCCATACTGTGGGTTTGCTGCGAAAGCAGATCGGCAGCCGTCTCAGCCCGGGGAGTAAACGGCGAGCCATTAATAACGCCGGATATTTTTCCTTCGATGTTGAAATAAGTGATTTCATTCTGCGGCGTCTTCTGATCGATGCGGAACTTGTCCTTCTCGACCTTTTCGCCATGAACGAAACGGAGCTCGTAGCGCGACTCCTCGGGACGGCCTTCAGGTGTCATGCGCGAAATACGTCCACGCTCAATTCCGTTGCGGCGGATCTGCATCAGGGCAACCCGGCTGCCGGAGATCGCGATCACGGTCTCGACAATCTGTTCGGGGCTGAACTCCTTTGGTTGATCGGCGGCGCTGGAGGACAACGGACTTGTCCCCAGGATGAGAGCGATGAGGACAGTGACAAGGGGTGAAAAGTGCGATCTCTTGAAAATCATCATGGCAAACTTCTGGCTTGCGTCTCCTGCTTACTGCTTTTCTGCGTACTGCTTACTGTTTTTCGCGGCGGATTGTAGCATAGGCCGCCCGCCAGGCAAGGAGATGGGCCAGTTGATAGATGCGCGAAAATCTTCCCTGCGATGTCCGTCCCGGCGGACTTCGCCCGAGTTTGCGGCGGCGGCAGGCGCCTACGGCCCAAACCTCTGCCTGTACTCTGCGGCATTGATGAACGCGTTGGCTAAATCGCCGAGGGTGATTTCACCATTGTCATAACGCTGCAGGAAGGTGAAATAAGCGCCGTCGGGATTCCGCGTGAAGAAGCCGTAATAACAAGAGACAACCTGGGCTTCGTGCAGGTACTTCGCTGATACTTCGGGTCGCTCTGACAATTCGCGGAAGACCTGCGCGCGGGTCTTAGCCGCTCCATTCAGCGCGTTTACCCAGCCATCTCTGACACCCACAGGCAGCGTCACCGCCGCCGTAAAGATCATTGTGTCGACGTACTGCGCATTGCTCATCCCGTTATAAGTATTGCTGAACTCTGGGCGCGACATGATCTCCGCCACGACCTCCTGCTTGTTCAGTTCCAGATCGGCATCAGTTAAGAACCCGCTGACATAAGCCAGGTCGCCCACGTCGTCGTATCTCAGAATGCGGCCGAGGGCCGTGCGATAGAGTCGAATCACAAAGAACTCGCGATCAAAGAACTCAGCTGAGCGCAGGAAGCCATCGCCGCCCACAGTCACTCGATCGCATGGCGGTGGCGGCTCACCCGGTTGACCGCAGAAGTCGATCCGATGCACCCAGCCGTTGAATCCTCCGGGCTCAGGTTCACGGCTGAGCAGGTCGACATAAAGCATACGCACATAAAAACCGGTCCCATCAATCGGATTGGCCTGTCCGGGAGTGTCGGTATCACTGATGGTGATTGTCGCAAGGTTAGGTGAGCCAAGGACCCCGCCAGTGGGACTGCTCAAGCTGATATTCAATGTCTCTGAGCCTTCGACGTAAACATCGTTAACGATGCTCAGCACGATGGTTTTGCTCGACTCGCCGGCCGCAAATCGCAAACGTCCGGCCGCAATGTGGTAGTCGCACTTGCGCGAAGCCGCGCCAACAATTTGACCGGCAGTATTTGGATTGCAGTTGAAGTTAACGTCAGTTGCGTCGCTAGTCGAGTATTTCACCGTGGAAGGGATCGAAGTGTCGCCGGTCCGCGTCACATCGATCGAAAGGAAGCTTGCGCTTTCATTAACCGTGTAAGTTGACTGGCCGAATTGGATAGCCGGTCCGTCGTCATTGTTAATGGTGACGACAATTGCGTCATTTAACAGAAAGCCGTTTACAGAATTCGAAAGATTTACCGCAAAGGTTTCGTTGGATTCGATCAACGTGTCGCCATTTATCGCCACGTTGATGATCGCTGAGGTCGTGCCTGGCGGGAACGTCAAAGTGCCGGACGTGGCGGCGTAGTCGCTTCCGGCAGTAGCTGTTCCGTCCGCGGTTGCATAATTCACCGTCACGGTTTGTGTCGAGGGGTTCGTCAACGAAATCGTCAGCGGTAAATTCGTGCTGCCACTGTTTCCTTCGGGCGTACTCACAACGCTGGGGCTCGATATTAACGGTTGACCGTCATTGTCGTTGATGGAGACGACCGCACTGGAGGGTGCAGTAAGCACGGAACCAGTCGGATCACTCAGATTCACGGTAAAAGTCTCGGCCGGTGAGCCCTCAAAGAGCGTGTCATTAATGATCGGGACCGCGATCGTTCGCGATAGCTGACCGGGTGAGAACGTGAGAGTGCCGCTGGTGGCCGCGTAATCGCTACCCGCCGTCGCCGTACCGTTGCTGGTGCTGTAGTTAATTGTAGACGTTGAGCTGACGTCCCCGAGCCGGTTCACGGTGATGGTCGCGTTGGCGTTCCCTTCATTCACGGCATAATTTGCCGCGCTCAGTTCGATGCCGGTTGGAATCGACGCTGCGTTTGACACCAATTCCGTTTGCAGGATTACAACTTGTCCGCCCAGGCCAATCCCGGTCGTGGTAAACGCCAGGCCGTTCGTACCCCAGCGCTTCAAGTTGCCAAATGATCCTGAAAGACTGGGAATGCTTATCGATCCGATCGGCAAGAAGGTGTTGATATCGAATGCAGTAATGACGGCGGTCCCACTGTTTGCCCCCAAATAAAAAATCCGATTATTCGCTGCGTCCAGCACCATTCCGCTCGGGAAGATTGTGTTTGAAAACGTTCCCTTCACGGTAAGATTTTCGGGATCTATTACACGCGACGATGAATACAACAACCCGTTGTTGTACGTCATCAGGCCGCCGGACATCAGGTTACTGTTTTGTCTAACCTTCGTTACGCCCGAGCCATCAACGCTGAATTTGACGAGGTCATTACCAGTAGAGAAAGGGCCGAATCCGTAAAGCGTGGATGTAGTCGCCCCGAACTCGATCGGACCAATTTCCGGAAACGACCCGCCATTATTTGGCCGAGCCACACCGTCGTCATAAATAACAACACTGGTCCGAGCGACAGCTACGGACTGCGTGCTGCCGGGCACAACCTCCATGTCATATGCGTTTTGCGTGAAGATGGGAAACTGCAAGCCCGGCGTCAACGACGGCACATCAACCCGACGAGCTGCTCCGGCGCCGTTGAGACTCACATACAGGGTCTTGCCATCAGCCGAGATCGCCATTTTAGTTGGTTCGCTTCCCACGAAGGCCGTTGGTCCAATCGCTCCCGTTTCGGGAACTATCTTCGTAATCGAGTTTCCGTTTGCCGCCGCTGTGCTGGGAACGCTGGCATAAAGTCCCTGAGTGTCGGCGCTGTAGACCAGGTCATTCGCCGTCTGATTAACTCTTCTAAAAAAAGTTGGAATGTAGGGAGGTGTCGGAGAGGGCGCCGGTGAAGGTGTCGGCGTTGGCGCGGGCCCTGGATCAGATGGATTAATCAAGCCACTCTGAATCAAAACCAATCGGCCATCAAAGCCTCGCAGGGCCAACCCATTGCTTCCCCAGCGCACCAGGCTGGTCGTCGACACTCCAACGCCAGCTAGTGAGATATGCCCGACCGGTACGAAGGTGTTCAACTCAAACGCGCGAAGCGGGCGGTTCGAGTTCTGAACCGTAAAGAAAATTCGATTATTCGGAACATCGATCGCCAACGCCGTCGCTGTGTCTCCGCCAAGTGCGTAGGTCCCCTTCGCGACACCGGTCGCAGGATCGACCACCTGCCCTGAAGTGGAATAGACCAGGCCGTTCTTCACTTTGATTCCGCCGAAACTGGGAAGCAGAGAAGTTTGTCCGGCATTGGTGACTCCGTTCGCGTCCACGGTGATGGTATTCAGACCATTGCGCCCAGCACTATACAGTTTCGACGGCGATTCAAAAGCGAGTAGATCCGCGTCGGGGTTGGTCGTGTTCGGACGTTGTACTCCATTTTCAAATACCGCTACGCCTGCTTCGCCGGGACTCGAGCCACGCCATCTTCGGGCCACGCCAACTAGATTTGCATTACCGGGGGCGACTGCAATGTCAAAAATACCGTAGGGGCCATTGAAATTATCCAGCCCGATGGGAAACTGGATTCCCCCACTGAACGATGTGAGATTGACTCTTCGGATCTGTGATGCGCCATCCAAAAACACGTACGCGGTCTGACCATCGTCAGCTTTAACGAATTTCGTTGGTTCGCTGCCCACGAAGAAAGATGTTCCGATGTTTCCGGTAACTGGATCGACAGCGGTAATGCTATTGCCTCCGGCTCCGGCGCTACTGGGAACGCTTACATACACGAATTGGTTTCCCTCGTTGTAAATCACATCGTTGGCGGTCACCGACACTTGTCTTACGAAAGCCGAGAAAGGCGTGGGTGATGGGTTGGGGGTCGGCGATACCGTTGCCGTTGGCGTGGGAATGGGATCTCCCGAAGGAATCAATGAAGTTTGAATCAGGTAGAAGTGGCCGGCGGTCGTTCGAAACGCAAGACCATTGGATCCCCATCTAATCAGCGTGGTGGGCGTGCCCGAAACATTGGGAATACTTAACGAACCAATTTGAGAAAAGGTGCTGATCTCATAAACCTTAAGCGTCAACGTACCGGGCCCGCCGGTTTGGTTTCCGGTCAGATAGTATGCTCGGCCGAACGTTGCGTCCGCTACAAACGCATTGGACGTCGCGCCGCTGAATGTCCCGATCAAAGCTCCCGTATCCGAATTAATTACCTGGCCGTTTGAAGTAAACACCTGGCCATTTGTGAACTTAACTCGCGAGCCCACGTTGAAGGATCCGATGCTTGACTGGGTAATGCCGTTAGCATCAAGAGTCATAGTCCGGAGACCGCCGAACGAGCCTCCTCCAAATAGTTTTGAGGCTGACGCAGAAAAGGCCAGCGTGTCACTTCCATTACTATGGCTTGGTCCTATGTTGGGAAGTATGACGCCATTGTCGAATGCCGCCACGCCAACTTCCGGCGGACTCAATCCCGGCTGAAATCGCGCCACGGTAACTAAGTTGGAATTGCCGGGGGCTACGGCAATATCATTTGCGACGAATCGCGAAGGTGAGCCTATGGCAGCTCCTAATGCGAACTGCAATCCGGGAGTTTGGGTCGCAATATCCATACGCCGCACGGCAAAAGCGCCGTCGAGACCGGCATACAAAGTATTTCCGTCGTCTGAAAGAGCAAGTTTGTTCGGCTCGCTGCCAATGAAGGTCGTGGTCCCTACTGAGCCCGTCACCGGATTAACGCTGGCAATGCTGTTCCCTCCGGTTCCGACGCTGCTCGGAACACTGGCATACAACTGACTAGTCGTCGAACTGTAGACAACGTCATTGATGTTGAGCGGGATCTGGCGAATGAAATCGGTTTGTCCTTGCTGAAAAGGGGCCGGTCCTGCAGCGGCCGGTTCGATGGCGTTTATGAGAAGCCAACCAGCAAAGAACGCGGATATCAGACCTAGCGCTAGTCTGACTTTGCGCACTGGTACTTTGTGAGATTGAGCGGGGCGTCGCAGCGGAAAATCGCGTCGCACCTCGGAAAGGGGGTCTCGCATATTTCTGACTCTTGGTTTTACCCGATCGGCTCTCGCCGAATAGCCTTCGAACGCCTATTTCTTACTCAGCTTCAGCTTGTTCGGGTTCCGTGAAGGAAAAGCAGATTCAGATGCATATATAAGCATTGAGCCTGGTTTTTTACAACCGTAGACCGGGTTTCTTGCGCCTTTCTCGCGTTTGACAACTTGCTTGCCGGGAAGCTAGGTTTACACAAAAGGTATATACATCGCAGAACTTGCTTGGGGCTGTACTGGTGCAGCTGGTTTCCGCTGGTACGGCTTTCTGGAATCGAGGATTCATGAAAAAAGTTGGCATATTGGTAGGGCGCGAAAAGACTTTTCCTGACGCGTTGATTAGAAACGTGAATGAGCGAGGGAACGGGGCCGTGACCGCGGATTATCTGACCCTGGGAGGCATCCGACACGACGAACCGCCCCAGTACGATTTGGTCATCGACCGGATTTCCCACGAGGTCCCATTCTATCGCGCCACATTGAAGCGTCTGGCACTGGAAGGCACGATCATCGTCAATAATCCCTTCTGGTGGTCCGCCGACGACAAGTTCTTTAACTATTCGCTGGCCCGAAAGCTGGGTGTGGCCGTGCCCAAAACAGTGCTGCTCCCGCAGAAGGATTACATGGAAGGAATTGTCAGCGAGAGCCTGCGCAATCTGGAATTTCCGCTCGACTGGCAAGCCATTGTCGACTATGTGGGCTTTCCCGCTTTCATGAAACCGTTCGACGGCGGCGGGTGGAAAAATGTTTCGAAGGTCAATTCAGTTGAAGAGTTGATTCATGAATACGATCAGACGGGAACCTTGTGCATGACTTTGCAGGAAGGGATCGAGTTCGATCAGTTCGTGCGGTGCTACTGCATCGGGCAGGAAGACGTCATGATCATGCCTTACGATCCGCGCAAACCTTACCTTTCGGGTGAGCAGTACATCTACAATCCTGACTACCTGGCGCCTGAGTTATTCGCGCGCGTCGTGAGTGATGTGCGCACGCTGTGCACGGCGCTCGGTTACGACATCAACACGGTTGAGTTTGCGATTAAGGACGGGATTCCGTACGCGATCGATTTCATGAATCCAGCGCCGGATGCCGAGCTTCAGTCGGTTGGCGAGTTCTATCACAATTGGGTGACTGAAGCGGTTACCAAACTCGTTTTCAAACGACTGAGCGAGCCTGCGCCGCCACCCCGTTATCGCTGGGATGCGCTCCTGAGTCCGGCCGTGACTGGTTCGAACGCAGTCACGCCCCCTGCCAAAAAGAAAACAGCCACGAAATCTCGGGCTGCTGCAAAAGATAAGGGCTGAGCTGGTGGATAACGGCTGCGTTGGTGGATAAGGGCTGTGTTGGTGGATAAGGGCTGTGTTGGTGGATGCGGGTTTGAGCCCGCGAAGCGGGCGCAGGCATAAAGCCTGGGGTGGAGCGAAGCGAAACCCCAGGTTATGAGCAACCACACAGCCAACCCGCGCAGCGGGTGACAGCCGTCGCATGCTCGAAATGTAAATTGTTCGGAGTTGTCTTGCGGTTCCGCTTCGCTCCACCCCGACGTTATGCTGCCAAACGCTACGCGGTTTAAGTCGCGCGGACTTACGGGTTGGCTTCCATCCCGCGTCGCCGTGACAGGAACTTTCGGGTCAGCAGGGCTCCGGACCAGCCGATAATGGATGACGAAGCAAGGGCCCAACCCACGCCCGCCACTATTTGATCTACAAAAGATCCTGCGAGCGCCACCAGCAAGGCGGCAAAGCTCACCCGGGCGGTTAGTCGCTGCACTTTTCCGGCGCCTTCCAGCCAATTCATCCGCCGGAGCTCTGACGAAAGATAATCATCGTCATCATTCAAACGGGAATAGTAATCAACTTCGCGGCGTGTCATTTGCGCGGTTGCCGGATCCGGCGCAATCCGCGTCGCATCGTGGTAGTGATGAATCACGTGCGCCAGCTTTCCCTCGCTCAGACCAATCTCGGCCAGCCCCAGCTGGGCGCGATAACCGTTTTCATCGAGCTCGAATGAGGCATTGAATGCTTTGGCGGCGCGTCCGGTCCTGCCAAACTCAAAAAAGCTTTCGCCAATTCGTGCGAGCAAGCGCGCATCCTGAGTGCCACGGACGTTCGCGAGTCTCAACGCCGCACACGCGCGATTGAGCAACCGGGCGTCGCCGAACGCCGCCGCCTGAGAGCGAAGCAGCCGGGCATATTCGTAAATCAACCAGGGTTCGCTGCCCGACAAATGCAGTGCGCGACGAAACGCTTCTGCTGACTCGCGCAGGCGCCCGGCGACGCGCAGATCGTTCGCCACCTTTCGCAGCAGACGCGCCCGATCAGGTTCGGGGTGTGACTGGGCCGCACTGTCTGCGCTGCGCTTTTCCACGTGACGACGTGCGGACTCTTCCGTCTGATCCAAAATCGAATCGCCGGCAATGCCCAGCTGTGTGACTGCGAGATTGAGTTCTTTCGGATCGATCAGATGATCGCGAAGTTCGCAGGCGCGCGCATCCAATTTCTCTTCCGCGATCCTGGGCAGCAAACAGTTGATCATCCGGCGGAACCTTTTTCCGCCTGAGGCAAAAGCAAAGCTGAGGCTCCTGCCGCTCACCTCAACACGATAGCGATAACGCACGCTGCCGCCTCGTCGCAGCGTCCGCATTGTCGCCACTTCCACACGTTCGATTTCAGCAATAGTGAGTCTTGGCCGGCGCGCGCGCCACAGACGTGCGAGCAGCGCGCCCAGTCCCGATCGATAAAGAGACTCGCCGTCGAAATACAAACGATCGGTGAAGACCAGCACCGGAATCACCGTCCAGGTTGCGGCAATCAAAACGAGCGCTGCCAGGTCTCGATTGGTGCGCAAGAGGACTACCGCAAGGAAACTGAGCAAAGCGCCCACGGCAAAGTGACTACCGGGTGAAACCTGCACGCTAGCCAAAGGCCTGGCCCTGACGCTCACCCGCCGAGAGTGCGCCGTTTCTGCCAGCACTTCTGAAAATGGTTTGGTCGGTGCTTCGTTCACGTGTCTCGTCGGGTTAACGCGAGGGACAATCGACAGGCACATCCAGCGAAAAGCTCCCGCGTCCGGATCCCGGTTCAGTGTAGCGTACATCAGCGAATTGAACGAGAGTTTGACTCAGGCAGTCTTGACCCCGGACCTCAGCCACGGGAAATCTGGAAAAGCCCAGCAGAATCTGAGCGCGACGATCCAGCGACGCTTTTTGCACCAGTTGGCGATCATCGCCGGTGGGCTTGGGAAAACGTTGCACCGCCCACCTTTCCATGGCGTGAGGATCGTTGGCCATCGAAGAGGCCGAATAAAAAGGCGAAAGACTCCCCAACCTAATTGAGAAGCGATAGACTGCCTGATCCGTTTCGACCACGCATTGCCAAAGCCTGGGATTGCCTACCGATGGCATCGCCGCCGTCTTCAAGACTTGTTCGTTCTGCGGATTAACGAAAAGTGCGGTGTATTTCATCGCCGACTGAAGGGCGAAGTGGTGTGCTATGGCGAGTCCGCCACAGTACAAGACGACAACGGCCAGCGCAGAAATGGCAACACGCCTGCCGAACCGCTCGTTGAATTTCAGCAAGCGTCCCAACGCGAACAGAACGATCCCTGAAAGCCATACCACGCGAATGGCCCCCAGCGGCGCGCTCGAACCTCCACGACGGCCGGCCAGGAAAAAGATCAGCAGAGTAATCGCGACGGCCAACAGCGACCAGCCAATAATCTTGAAGCGCCGATTGCTGGTAAGGATAAATGTCGCGCCCCCAAGGACGAGCCAGAGATACGGATCAACTACAAAGGTGAGGTCGCCATAGAACCAACGGCCACTCCAGGGCAGCAGTGGGCGCACTCCATAGTTGTTTGTCCAATCCATTAAAGGATGAGTTGCCGATGCCAGCAGTGACGCGATCAAGAGGCCGCGGAAACGAATTCTTGGAGGGCGGAGGCGGAGGCGTGAGATGCCGCGCTCAACAAGATAGAAAACTATCGGGAGCAGGATGCCAAGCGCGAGTGTGCCGACAATCGAATGTGTGATGCCCCGGTGATGCTGAAGGAGTGTCCAACGGTCGCTAAACAGCCCGACGACAACATCAACATCCGGGGAGTTCGCAGCCAGAATGCTGACGCTCGTTGCAAATGGAGAAAGTCTCTCCAAACCCGCTTTGGCCATAGTCAGACCAAATAGCGAGTGCGTCAGGTTGTCCATTCAAACCCTGGTCCTGGCTGTTAGAAGAGATCGGTGACCGGAGGCGCAGGCAGCTGTGCGTGACGGGCCGGATCAATGGTGCGTAGTTTCTGGGCCGCTTCACGCGACGCAGCAGTTTCAGCAATCGGCTTTCCGTCTTTGTCCTTGGCGCTACGTGCGGCGGAAATCATATTGAAGAGCAGGTCAGCAGCTTCCTTCTTCTTTCCCTGCTTGTCATAGATAGCGGCAATACGCAGGTTCGCACTGTCAGGAGTCACTATTGAAGCGTTGAGTTTGGCAATCTCGCCATAGAGGGCGAGCGCTTCATCCAGCTTTCCATCAGCCTCTTTTGCCTGGGCCAGGACAAATTTCGCGAGGATGGCAACTTCACCACTACCGCCACTCAGGGACTGCAATTCGGCCAAGCCCTTTTCACGATCGGTAACGAGTTGATTGCGGGCGATAAAATAACGGGCCTCGGTCCGATACGGCTCACCGTACTTGGCTGCGACCTTTTGAAATTCATCAATGGCACGTTGCGCGCGTTCTTGCTCGGTGCTGTAAACCGGCTCCTGCGGGTTGGTTGAAGGGGTGGTGCCAATCTCCGCACGGGTGATTTTGATAGCGCGACCGATGGCTTCGGCGGCCTCTTCATTGTGTTTGTGACGCCAGCGATAGATTCCGTACCCGGCAGCCGAAAGGACGACGACGCCCAAAAGCACGTATAAAATGATGCGGCCTCTGCCGGCGACGCGGTCCGCCATGCGGTCGGCGAGCAGCATCGTGGTGTCGCGAAACCGGTCGTGCTTCAGTTCGCGGGCGCGTTTCTTCTTGTATTTAGCCAAAGATTTTCCTCTTGCAAGTACTAACGGTGACGCGCGTTCAAGATCGTGTATGATCGCGGAAACAGCGAATTTAGCGAGGGGCTCAGACGATGTCAAGGAGTGGTACCGGGCGTCCGCCTCTGGCAATTCAGGCGCAATATCCGCATGCCACCCGACTGGCGGACACATCATCCAAGATCGTGGCGGTCGAAAGGCCCATTTCAGATGTTTAGCCGGGAACAAACAGCCAGAGGTGCTAGTCTAAGATCGAGTCGGCCCGAGAAGTGGCGGTCGAATGGTTTTAAACTTCTCGGTCAACCCAGTCCCGAAGGGGGCGGATAGTGAGCTACGGAGAGCAAATCGCCCTTCGCACTCATGCGGAGATGAACGAAGTTGCCTCGGCAGCTTCAATCGGTGTCCGTTCGACCGCCGAGGATCAGTTCCTTGAAAGATTGCGACGCGGCGAGGCGTCGGCGTTTGAGCAGTTGGTGAGTGAGCGCTCGGGCGAGATTTACGCGTTGCTGTTTCGTTTGACCAGCGATGCCGAAGAAGCCCGCGACCTGACGCAAGAGACTTTTCTGCGAGCTTTTCAGGGCATTCAACGGTTTCGCGGTGACGCCGACCTGAAAACGTGGATCTATCGCATCGCGATAAACCAGGCGCGGAATCGTTGGCGCTGGTGGCGCCGACGCCATCGGGATACGACCGTTTCGCTGGATGCGCCCATTGGTGACCGCGAACAAACAATCGGCGCGACCTTAAGAGACGTCGAAGCGATCGATCCGGAGCAGGAAGCGCTGGCCCGCGAGCGCGAGGATCAGTTGCGAGAAGCTTTGCAGGATTTGCGCAGCTCGTATCGCGAAGCCGTGGTCTTGCGGGACGTCGAAGGTTTCAGTTACGAGGAAATCGCGGCCACTCTGCAAATCAATATCGGCACGGTTAAGTCGAGATTGTCACGAGGCCGTTTGGAATTACGACGCAAGCTCGAAGGATCTTTGTAAATCGAAAGTGAATGGTTGACCTGCCCCGGCTTCACGGAAAACTCGGTGCCAAAAGGGTCGAAGTGACGGCTGATGGGAGGGAGAGAGATTCAACCGGCGAGGCAAAGGTGAATTACGCAACCAGCAACAACGCGTACTTTTGTTCCGCCAAAAGGGGAATCTTCAAGAGCGAATCTCGCTAGCCGGCGTTGCTCTCTTCACAGAGAGCAGCCGGGGTCGGCCAACCATTCACGAGGGAATTGCGGATTGCGAATTTTCGAATTGCGGATTGAAAGCAAATCCTAAGTTCGCATTTCGAAATTCGAAATGATTGTTATGTCATGTGACGAAATTCAGGAACTGCTGGCGCTTTACGCCGACAACGGGCTGGACCCGGGCGAGCGCGCCACGTGCGATCACCATCTGGAGGTTTGTCCCGTCTGTCGCGCGCAGGTAGCTGAGCTGCGCAACCTGAGACTACGGCTGGCATCGCTGCCACGACCGGCGCCGCCGCCCGATCTGGTTCCGGTGATTAGCCATGCTATCGCCGCTGAAGCTTCGGTGCAGCGCGCCCGTCGTAACGCGCCGTTTAGTGAAGTCTTCGTCGACTTTATCTCGGTGTGGCTACAGCCACGCTTTATGCGCTACACCTTCAGCTCGGTTGCCTCTCTGATTCTCTTCTCGAGTGTTTTCCTGGCGCTGCGGCCGCACATGATCGCATTGCACGACGCCGCCGCTACTCTCGAAGAGTTGGCCAGACCCAGCGAGCCCGGACCGTTCAATATCAACGACCCAATTTCGCCTACCAGCTATGCTGCGCTGCGAACGCCTTACAACACTGAATCGCCAAGTTTGAATCCCAATGGCGGCATCGCGACCTTGAGTCTTTCGGTTGCCGACCTGAGAAGCAGGAGCGAGAACGACGATATGGTGGTGGTCGCCGATGTGTTTACAAACGGAACTGCATCAGTCGCTAACGTGATGCACGCGCCGAAAGATCGACGCCTGCTCGACGACTTCCAGGCGGCGCTGCGCAACAATGCTGCGTTCGTTCCTGCGGCACTCGATCGCCGGCCTGAGACTATGCGGGTGGTGTTCTCGATCCAGAGAGTGGAAGTGCGCGAAAGTAATAACTACTAACATCACGGCTCGGCAAACAGTCCGCGAAGCGGACGAAGGCATAAAGCCCGGGGTGAGGCCGCGAACCCCGGGAACGCTGGCCCACCCTCAATGAGTCCGCGAAGCGGACGGCGGCTCATTCATAACATCGTTCATTGAGCATCCTAGTTACAGTTTTATTAGACGACGTGGAAATTGCGGGCTATTGTCCGCTCCGCGGACTCAAGATTCCTGGGCGGCTCTTACCCGGGGTTCGCTTCGCTCAACCCGGGCTTTACGCCGCCGTCCGCTTCGCGGACTTCTTGATTCTTGATTACTCGATTAAAGCAGGTCCACTTTAGTTTGTGACCTTCCCTGGCTTCACTGAAGTCTGTGCTATTTAAAACCGCGCCTCAATAATTCCCTTTCGCTTCTTACCAAACTTCGCGGTTAGTGTCGGATAGGTTTCGTTCACCGCTTCGAATTCTCGAGCGCCAATCTTTTTCTCGACCCGGAAAATATCCTTCTCTGAGCCTTCGATTTCCATAAACAGTCCGTACGGCAGCTCATCAATCAAAACCAGGGTCGTACCCACGAGCCACGATGTGCGCCGCTTCTCGTAAACCAAAGCAGGTTCAAATCCCAGCGCTTTCAAAATCAGCTCGAGCGCGTCTGCATCGCCTATTTTTGTTTCGTTTTCTTCCTGACGCTTAATCGAGGACTTCGTGGGAAATCGTCTTTTGAAGGTGAGGACGGCGCGACCGTTGACACGCCGCAGGCGCAGTGCCCGGCTGCCGGGCTTCAGATTTCCGCCGCGATAAATGGTGTTCTCTTCGAACTCGACCGGATGCGGCTTGATGCCGAGCGCGCGCATACGCTTTTCAACCGCGCGGCGCTGGTCTTTGGTGAGACGGTACTTTTTTTCAATCTCGATAGGCATACGCCATTATTCCTGACGCACCCAACGCCAGACCTCGGGTATCGACGCCTTCTTGCCGTACATCAGCATGCCAACGCGATAAATTCTCGAGGCCACCCAGATCAATCCGACCACCGTCGCGAATCCAATCGTGAGGGATAAAACAATTTGCCAGGTCGGCGGCGTTTCGGTAGTGATGCGCACCATCATCGTAATCGGCGCCAGAAATGGAAACATCGATGCCCAGAATGCCAGTGACGAGTTGGGGCTGCGGATAATCGGAAACACAAAATAGAATCCCGCAACCAGCATCAGCACCACCGGCATGGCCAGTTGTCCGCCTTCCTGCGTGGTGGTGACCATCGATCCGATCAGGGCGTAGATGGTGGCGTAGATGAAATAACCGAGCAGGAAGTAGAGCACAAAGTAAACAAAGACCATGGGCGGCACATGCGGCATCGTCACCGGAACACCTTGAGCAGCCATCATGCCGGCGCCGAATCCGGCAAACAGGCCGAAGGCGAGCGCCCAGATGCTTAGTTGAGTTAGCGCCACCAGCGAGACCCCGATCAGTTTGCCCATCATGAGCGGAAATGATCTCATCGAGGAAAACAGAATCTCGGCAATCCTGGTTTCTTTCTCTTCGATGACGGCCCCGAGCACGATCTGTCCGTACATCAGGACACTGATATAAATGAGCAGCCCGAACGAAAAGACCATCGTGAAACCACTGCCGGAAACTCTTTCTTCACCGCGCTCGCTGATTTTGGTGCTGCTCATGACGACGCGCCGGTTCGCTTCACGCAAGACCTGCTGATCGATCTTCTTGTCCGACAGTCTTTGTTCGCGCACGGCGGCGCTCAAACGTTCTCCCACATTCTCGCGCGTGAAAATGTCGCCGGTATTTCGGCCGTAGAATTCAGCTTTGCCGTTCTCGAGAATGTCGGGCGGAATGATTACATAGCCGTCCAGTTCGTTGGCGCGCACTCGATCATTCAGCGCGCGCTTGATCTCGTCAATTGAGCGATCCGCGGGCGGAACGTCTTCAACTTCAAAGCCCTGCTCGCCAAACTGCGCGCTCCGTTTCATTTGATCCTGGCGGTTGGTGTTGGCGGCCGCGGTCGCCGGTCTGGCTGGTTCGTCGTCACCGTCGTCGCGTGGGCGCGCGAGGGCTTCGCGAAACCGTTCAGAAATCTTTCCGCTTTGATCGACGACTGCCAGCCGGACGGCCCCGCCCACCTGCATGTTTGCGACGTACATCGGGACGACGGTGAATAACGCCAACATCACCGGACCCAGCACGGTGGCCACGACAAAGAATTTCGTGCGTACCCGTTGCAGGTACTCGCGTTTGATTACGGCCAGAAACTTAGTCATGAGATTCGCGCACTTTGTCGATGAATATGTCGTGCAGGCTCGGCTCGACCCGCTCAAATTTGTTGACGACTGCGCCGGATTCAACCAGTCGTTTAAGCAGAACTTGCGGGTTGGCCTCAGGCGCCAGCAAAACCTCGGTATCGTCGCCGTGCTGGCGCATGCTCGCCACCAAACTTGAATCATTCAGCACGGCGTCGCCGTTCTCAACCTGTAGCGCTACGGCGTTGCGCGCGAAGCTGTGTCTGATTTCGCGCAGACGGCCGTCGAGCACCTTCTCGGCTTTATTGATCATGCAGACGTCGTCGCACAACTTTTCCGCAATCTCCATTTGGTGCGTCGAGAGGATAATCGTCTTTCCTTCGCCCTTCTTCTCGAGAATTGTTTCCTTCATCAATTCCACGTTTACCGGATCCAGCCCGGAGAACGGTTCGTCAAGAATCAGCAAGTCCGGATCGTGAATCACTGCAGTGATGAATTGCACCTTTTGCTGCATTCCCTTCGAAAGATCTTTGGCCTTCTTGTCCTTCCATTTAGTAAGCTGCAGCTTTTCCAGCCAGCGTGTGATGCGTTCGTCGGCTTCTTTGCCGCGCAGGTCCTTTAGCTCGGCAAAAAAGCGCAGCTGTTCACCGACCTTCATCTTGCGGTACAGACCACGCTCTTCCGGCAGATAACCGATGCGGTCCTGTAGAGCGGTGCTCATCGTTTTGCCAAACAGCTTAATCGTGCCCGAATCAGGAATCGTGATGTTCACGATCATGCGAATGGTCGTAGTCTTCCCGGCGCCGTTTGGCCCGATCAAACCGAAGACCCGCCCGGGCCGCACCTGCAAACTAAGGTTGCGCACCGCCGTAAAGTCGCCGAACTTCTTTGTGACTTGATCGATAACGAGCGTAGGGTTGTCGTTATTCATAGTCCGCGGAGGAACTCAATGTTCAATACGAAAGGTTGAATAGGATCCGCTCGGATCCATGTTCAGCTCTTCAACGTGGTCGACATGACCAAAGCGCGGGCCGGTGGCCAGATCGTGCTTGAACGCCTCGACCTGTTGCGGCGAACCTTCGACCAGTGATTCGACGCGGCCATCGGAAAGATTTTTTACGTAGCCGACGACCTGGTGACGCGCCGCGGCCCTCTGGGCAAAGAAACGATAGCCAACCCCCTGGACATCGCCGCTGATCAAAAAGCGGCGCGCGACTTTTTTACCTGGTGAGGAATCTAGCGGCATTTCCGCACTCGCCCTTCGGTACCCCGGGTCAACTCGAATGTGCCCAACTCGGTTTTCGGGTTCACCAGCGTTACCGTCAGCTTCATCGTCTTCCCATCGGTCCAGCCAGTGTAACGGGCAGGAACGCCACTCCGGTCTTCACCGACGCGAATGGGACCACCGTGTTCGCGTACGTGCTTGCCTGAGAGAGTGAACCGACTACGACTATCGATTCTAAGCGGGCCGGTGATCGAACCGTTAGCGCAATCGTATTCGATCGTTGCCGAGCCATTGGCCACTGACATTTGAATGTGCGGCCCACCCCAGGTGCCGCTGGCGATAGTACGAGGCTTCTTTGCGAAAGCGGGCATGATGGCCAATACGATTATGAGAATTGCGAACAACCTGATCCACATTTTCTTACTCCTGTGACAGCTATTACCGCAAAAAGCGTGGGTTTAGTCTAGTCAGAGTGGCACGGGCGTCCCGCCCGTGAAGCTCACGCGCAAGATGCGCGTGCCACTACCTCAATTCGACAATCGCGATGCCGCCGGCGGGAATGTTGATCTGAATTCGGGACCCGTCTTGCACGGTGAGTTTCGATTCGCTTAACCATTCCGTCGCTGCTGAAGCCTTCTGGCCGCGCAAACTGATAGTGGCTGTTACGATCGCGCTCCTATCAACCTGGGCCAGGCCCTGTTGCGGTTTGAAGACCCCGTTGTCATTGAACAGAGTGACGACCCAACCACGATCGTTCCGGTTGATCATGTATTCGACGTCGCCCTCAACCTGGACCGGAGTAGCATTTGAAAGCAGGTGCGCCAGCAGGTGCGCCGCGAACGGCGTAAGCCGCTCGTCCTCGCCGAGCATGTCGCGCACCGTAACCAGCACCACCTTGCCGCGGCCGACTTTGTTGACTGTTACCAGCGGATTGCCCTCTGGGGTGGCCATGAGAACGGCCGCTCCTTTTGCCGAAACTTTGCGGTAACGGAACTTTTGACCCGCCAGGTTCTGTTTTGTCTCGTCCGGCGCCAGACAGCGCGCCGTGTCTTCTTCAAGCCAGGCTTCGGCTTGATCGATTCCCAGAAAGTCGCGCGGCAACTCATGCGAGTTTTCGGTTGTCATTATCACAACGCCGCCGTTGCGAACATAGCTCATGAGCTTCTGCGCCCACTCGCTCGACCACTTGAACTGGCCACCAACAATTAAGGCGCGATAGGAATCGATGGCATCGCGGTGCGTTTCTGAAGCGACCAGCACATCAAAGACATTTCCAAAGACGCCTGGCACGAATGCCTGTCGCTCGCCACTCGCGGGCTCGCCTTCCCGCACCAAACCGGGATAGTAAGCGGCGCCAAACAACTCGCGCAGCGCTCGATCGTTGGGATTGATTGGTGAAACTCCAAAGGACCAGTGCGGATAGTCAGTCATTTCCCAGCCATGGGCGGGATCGAGCAGAAATGCTACCGGCGTGTAAGGGACGCCGCGGTCGGGATGACGCGCAGCAAAGCGCAGGAACTCATCGGTGATCCGGCCCAGCGGATTCAGTTGAAAAGGATGCTCACCGGGCCCGGGCTTGAAGAACTGATCAAATCCCTGTTCGAGATAAATCGCGGATGCTCCCGACATGTAGTAGAGGTAGTAACTTTTCCGGTACCACGACAGCGACGGGCCCATGGTCACGCCGTAATGCGAGTGAAAGAAGTTGTCCGGTCCCGCAAGGTTTTGCTGCCGCGTAAATGTAGTCGCGGTGTCGCCAAAGTTTGGCGCGTGATAATAAACAAACGAGCCACCAAATTGACGCGCTGCTCCGCGCAGAAAGGCGATGCGCATGGCGGTCATCGGCTGCACCGCCGCCGTTTCGATCCCGAGTGCGCGTACGCCCCATTCGCCGAGGGCATGCGCGAAGGAAGTGCTCGAAGTTGATTGGGCCGGAATCAATTTGTCCCACATTGCGCCCGAGGGTGTTTTGAAAGTTGCGCTCCACTTCCGCGTCAGCGCTCCGGTATAGAAGACTCGCAGCGCCGCCAGAATCTCTGCCCGCGACATCTCAGGCGAGATCTTTAGATATTGTGGCGCCTCGCCATAGACATGGCCGATGCTCTCGCCCGAAATCCATCCGAGAAATTGATCGCGCAGCTCGCCGTTCAAGAGCCTTGAAGCCGCGCGCGCCTCCTCCTCCGAAGGAAAGTTCGCCGCGCCGTAATTGATCAGAATCGCAAAAGGCGTTTTCGTCTCAGCCAAATAACGTCGAAACGCGCTGCCGTCTTTTAGCAATTCAGGCAGGTCATTGATGTAAACGACCGGCACGATTAACTTCGATTCGAAGATCGGCACCGCCGTCTTTCCCGAATAAGTCTTGATGAATTCATCAAACGGTTCCGCGTTGAACGGATATAGGGGACGCTGATCGGCAGGTTTGTCGTAAAGCGGCCAGACCTGTTTAGGAATATTCCATGGCATCAGGAAATCGCGCCCGCCAAGTTTCGGCGCGGTCCAAAGAGCCGGCACTTTCTGGTCCGGTGCTTCGATCAGCGGTGTTAGTTGCGGCCGCACGCGCGCGAACTCTCGCAGGTAACGGTCGGCGGCAAAGTCAGGCTTCTGACGTCCTTGCGGAATGAAATTAGGATCGTTGGAGAGAACGAAGCAATCGACTTGTCGCGAAGCCTGCGCAGCTTTTTGAATTTCGATCGAAACTCGCGCGGGACCTGCATCGAGGGTTGCAGTCGCGCTGTCCCAGGCGAATGCCCACTGCCAGTACATCTTGATCTCATCGTGAGGGTCGATAACATCGCTCGAGCCAAATTCATGTACCACAACATCGCGGTCGTTCTGCCTGATGCGCACGGTGAAGTTTTCCGTCTGACTCGCCCAATCGGCATAGCGCACCCAAAACTTGTAATTGCCCGCGCGCGGGATCATCACGTCCTGCCAGATGGTTCCGCGCGTTTCGTCCGCACTGGCGTTTACCGAGTTCCATTCGCTTTCTCCGCCCTGCGTCCATTCTGCCGAGACACCTGGTCCGTTGATTCCCCAACCCGGCGCTTTCGCCGCCGGATAGTTGAGCCATGAGGGATTGGCCACCGGTTCGTGATTAGCGTCAGCGCTGATGCCGCTCATGTTTTCAGCTTCATACCAGAGGTACTCGGCGCGGAAAGCGATGGGGAGATCGGGAGATTGGAATACCTCGGACGCGGCGACACGGGGACACGGAGACGCGGAGAGATAGATCGCAAGGGCAACGAGGATCCCCGTTAAAGTCATCGACTTTGCAGTCAAAGTAAGTCGGTTGCTCAGATGAGTCAACATTCGCGGTTCAATTGCGCTAGTTCGAGCCCACGCGAAAAACATGGCGACTAAAGTCATGGCTCTGCCACTCTGATGCCCGGCAAGTCTTCGACTTGCCGAAACCTGCTATCAAGCATTTAGCGGTCTATGACCGCAGTTCGAAGACCCGAAACGTAAAGTAAAGCCGCGATCGGCAAGTCCGGGACGTGCCGCGCATCGGAGAGGCAACATCGAAGTTGCCAGCCGGATTAAAAGTCGGCTCTCCGCGCTCAATGCCCCAACTGCCAAGCCTTAATCGCCTCGAACGGATGAATCAGCATGATGATTTCGACTATCAGACTGTCCCTAATCCAAAACAGCAAAACGATTTCGGAAGCGATGAAGACCGGCAACGACCGCAGCCAGCCGAGCTTGCGCGCGATCAGCAAGCCCACGCCGCAGCAAACGATGTCGCCCATCGAATTCATCACGGTGTCGCCTCGATAACCCAGCGACGCCGTCATCTCGCGATATCGATCAATGACGGCGTTGGTGTTCTCCAGGATTTCCCAAAGCCCTTCCAAAGCCACAGCGATGCACAGCCGCCAACTGGTCGGCAACTTGCGCGTGACCAGCAACAGGATTCCCGCAAACATGAATCCGTGAAGCAGATGAGTGAGGCTGTACGGATCAAGAAAGGTCTGCGACGTAAGCGAGCCCCAGGCGTCAGAGGTCCAGACAAAGTTGCGGCAGCCACACCACCAACCGCGTCCCTGCCGGTGAAGTTGCAGCGCCACCAAACCGATACTCAAGACGATGAGAATCGGCGGCAGATATTTTGTTTTGGATGATTTGACCAAGAACGAAATTTGTTGGCAGTCCTCAGCCGAGCGCCTCGAGGCATTCGGCCAGGGTCCTTCGGCGACAGGTGAACATCGGGGTATCGCGCAGAGTGAAACAGCTCGCCTTTGTCTCGCGCAGCTCCTGGATCAAATCAAGAAAGTCGGAAGGCTTGTCTGTTTCAAACGCCACCACAAACTCCTGATCGTCCAGCCCGAAGGAATAAGTCGTGTGCAACTTCACCGATCGGTACTTCGAGCCGACACGGGTGTTTTCGTCCATCATCTCCTGCCGCTGCTCCTGAGGACGCGAATACCACTCGCGCGTCCGCTGCAATGGGCACACAAAAAGATATTCGGACTGGCCCGGCACGATGTGCGTGCGGTCCTCTTCATGATCGAGGCAATCCTTCCCGATATACATTGAACGCTTGGTCATGGAAAGAAAGGATTGAGTGGCCTCGACATACTTGGCCATCGGCGTGCCGTTCAAACGGCTGGTCATTTCCTGAATCGGATCCAGGGCAGAACCGATCCGCCAGATCATGAAGTCGGCGTTGGTGCGCCAACCCACGGTTGAATATGTATAGATCAGCAAGTCGCGACGAAAATCTTCAACGGTGTCGATGAAGCGTTCGCGGCAATTCAGCTTTTCCGCATCGCCCAGGGTGCGCCATTCGGGCCGCGCGCGATAAAAAATGAAGTTGACGAACTGGCGTGGAAGTTTGCGCTTGTGCTCTTCAAGCTCTTCGACATTAGGAGCCAGACGCAGAGAACCGCGCGCATTGGGGTTTGGTGATTCGCTTTCGGTACTCATCGCTTCCAGCAGGTCGATGTGAATTGTGAGCGCGCGTGCTCAGGTAAAGCTTGAGTTGAGCGCCACTATTCTGCTGCCATCAGTGTTGCTTTTGCAAACGCGTGTGGTGGCGGTGATTCTTTCTTAAGATTGTCAAGCCGGGTTATTGATCTTTGTAACGGCGGATTGCCTCTTGAAACGACGTGCATTGTTCCCGAAGGCTTTGCCATAACGGTCGGCGGCTCGTCCCGCATGCGCGACTCTGCACCACCAGGCTCGTGTTATACTTCGCTGGTTTTCACCAAACAAAAATAGCTGGGAGCATTTGCATGAAGCTTCGCGGACTGGTGCTGTCATTGTCGCTCGCGATTTTGTTTACTGCCGGTTGTACCAAACAATCGACCTCAACCAACGATGGCGGAAAACCAACGCCCTCAGCGCCGGCAACCCCTGACGCATTCGCGGTCACGCGCGGAGTCTACGCCAGGGACTGCCAGAATTGTCATGGAGTGGATGGTAAAGGCGGGCCGGTCAAACTGGACGATGGCACGCGTTTACGAGTGCCGAGCCTGCGCGAAGGACATGCGCTGCGCCATCCCAATTCGGAATACGTGAAGCAGATCACGCAGGGCGGCGATGGCATGCCCGCGTTCAAAGACAAAATGAATCAGACCCAGGTCGACGAAATGATCAGTTTCATTCGTCACGAATTTCAGGGCGGTATGGCGCCGCCACCTGAGAAGGAACCAAAAAAGAAGTGAGTTTGAGACTGAGATGCAAAGCCATCTCGCCGTTTTTACTATTCACCATTCACGATTTACTATTCACCGGATATGCACCCATAGCTCAGTTGGATAGAGCGTCTGACTTCGAATCAGAAGGCCGCAGGTTCGAGTCCTGCTGGGTGCACCAGATTCCAAATAAGAAGGGCCGGCAGCGCGAATGCTCCGGCCCTTATTGGTTACACTCGTAATTTTCTCTTAGTCCCGCGCGGTTTTCACAGTCGCGACTTTATCTTTCTGATCAGTCGCCTTCTTCTCGGCCGTGGTGGTCATCGTACTCGCCCGAGTCAGACGAATATTTCCGTTAATGCCACTGATGGTAATCGGGATTCCGCCATTACCAATCCGCGCGGAGTAGCCCGAACCATACTCTCCTTTGTTCACCGTCACATTAGCGACCTCAGAGCGCAGGCTGCCGTTCATTCCTTTGGCGATCAGATCAGCGTTAAGGTCGCCGCCAAGTTTCACTTCGATGCCGCCGTTGATTCCGTTCAGACGCGCGCCGCGATCCCCAAGCTTGATGAACGAGACCGAAACATTTCCATTGATTCCGCTGATCTCAGCCGACTCGGCCGTCTGCCCGAGATCCACGTGACCGTTGATTCCCTTCGCTTCCAACACACCGTCAATATCCCCAGTGGTTACTCGACCATTGACGCCTTTGATAGCGAGCGCGATTTGGCGGGGCGCTTTGATGATCACATCCTCGCTCGCCTTGCTGCCGAACAAGTGCTCCCAAAATCCATGTCGCACCTGACGTCCCTTTACGATTAGTCCGGTGGCAGTCTGTTCGATGGTCACTTCGCGGCGATTCAGTCCGTCCTGGCTCTTGGCGGTACGCAGCACATAGACCTCAGCTGTCTTCGTTTCGGAAGTTTGCACATCGACTTTGCCATTGATGCCGGCGACCTCGATGCGCGCGCCGGGCTGCAATTCAAAACTCTTGCGGACCTCGTCGCGAACTGGCCCCTGGTTGCCATCATCTGAGATGCCCACTGCGCTTCTCAGGCCCTGACGAACGCCGCCACTTGTTCGCCACAAACCTAAGACGGCCGCGCCGATGACCAGCACTACTACAATCGCTACACGCTTCATTGGGAAAGCCTCCGGAGAATTAGTTCGGCCCACGGCGGCCGTGATTTCGGTTATTACAACGAGATCCGGATGGGGCAAGTTCCCTCAAAAATGCAGTGGCACGCGCATCTTGCGCGTGATCTTCACTGGTCTGATGCCCACGGGTATGATGTTCACGGGCGGGACGCCCGTGCCACGCGCGTAATGTTCACCGGGCGTCATGTTCACGGGCGGGACGTCTGTGCCACGCGCGTAATGTTCACCGGCGTGATGTGCACGGGCATGATGTTCACGGGCGGGACGTCTGTGCCACGCGCCTGATGTGCACGGGCGTGATGTTCACGGGCGGGACGCCCGTGCCACGCGCCTGATGTGCACGGGCGTAATGTTCACGGGCGGGACGCCCGTGCCACACGCGTGATGTTCACCGGCGTAATGTTCACGGGCGGGACGCCCGTGCTACACGTGCCACAACGGTCAGAGATCGGCCACAAGAATTTCGGACAATCTGGACATCAGCAGATATGCGGGATTATCGACAGTCCAGAGGACGTCAGGCGTATCATCGACGGTAATCGCCATTGCGATCTTGCCGCGCTTGGAATAGACGATACCCACGCAACTGCGCAGACGGTCGAGCGCGCCATACTTGCTCGCCAGATCCACCCCATTGAGATTGCGAGCAATCGCATAGCGTGCCTGCTCGCGCTTCATCAGCTCAATCATCTCTTTCGATGATGCCGCGTCGATGATTTCGCCGCGCTGAAGCTTGTCGAGAATCTGCACCATCTCCTGCGGACTGGTGCGGCCCAAACCGAACTTCTTGTTGTCAGCTTCTTTCCCTTCACGGCTCTCGCCGCCCGAGCCCACGCGCCGCATGATCCGGGTGTCTTTGAAGCCCAGCGCGTTCATGCGCTCGTTGACCGCGTCTGTCGACAAGTAATCGAGCACCATGTTGGTCGCAGTGTTATCACTCACCACCATCATCAGGTTCACGCAATCACGCAAAGTCAGTCGCAGGCCATCGCTTAACTCGGGCAGGACCCCCGATCCGCCATAGCGCGAAGCCTTGGTCAGCACTAGCTCGTCAGTCCATTTGGCTTTGCCTTCGGCCACGCGCGCGAAGGCTTCGATCATCACGGCCACCTTGATCGTGCTCGCAGTGCGCACGCGCTCGTCGCCGTGAAATGAATAAATTTTTCCCGTCTCGAGATTCTTCGCATAAACAAAGACCTTGCCCTTGAATGGTGTAATTTCAGAAAGCATTCGCGCGTCGAGCGGTTGAGACGGAGCGTTGTTTTGTGCGACCGCAGAAAACACGCACACCATCGCGATGACAATAGTCCAAAATACTTTCCTCAATTTCACGGGGTAAGACCTCCGAAGGATTTAGAGATGTTTATAGCCACCAACTCCTGCAAACACAAATCTCCGGCCACGGCGGGCCAAGCCGCTGCGGCCGGAGAAAAATGAATCGGGGGTTTTGGTTCTATAAAGTGGCCCAGCCTTCAGTCTGTGATTACGGTTTGTTGGTCCACAGACTTTGTGCCACTTGCATCCCCTACCCGAACGCCAGGGACAGCGCACTAATACCGCACTCGCACCCGATAGCTCAGCGTGGCCTCTCCGTCTTTCGCCACGGGCACGACGAACTGCGCGGCAAAGGCGGCCGTCTTCTTTGCCTCAAAGGTTGACGAGATCATCTCCCAGTCGCCGCCAATGGGTTCGTTGACGATCACATTGACTGCGGTGTCCTTGTGATTGCGAATTTTGATCTCGTACCCGTATTCGTAAACGTTGCGCGCGATCACTTTGTAGTCCGTCTGCTTTCGTTCGGCCACGATGTCGAAAGCATCGCCAACTTTGACACGCACGTCTTCGTCCTTGGGCGTGTGATCAATCTTGTCCTCGCCAATGAATTGCTGATTGCCGTTGCCGTCTTTCTTGTAGAGCCGAATTGTGCCGGCGGGCAGCGGCATTCCGAGTTTGTTCGTCTGCGCGTTTCGAAACTGAACAAAGACCCCGACCTTCTCTTTGATGGGCTGTCCGGGATTGTTGTAGTTGTTGTAGTAATACCTCTGGCCGTTGATCACGAACTCCTTCTTTACGTCGAAACCAGCCGCCTCAAGCAACGACACCTGCTTCGTTTCATTGTCCCGAATCGTGGTCGGCCGTCCGAGCGTGTACAAGTGATATTCAAAGAAGCCCTGCTCCTGAAATTCAGACTCACTCATGTCACGCTTGGCCATGGCGCCGGCGAGTGCATAGTCCCGTTGCTCCTGCACGCGATTAACTTCACCTGCGACCAGTTGCAGCCGCGCATTCTCGAACGTCGCGCCACTCGAGTTCATTAACGTGACCCACCCCTGCAAGTCGCCTTTGGTGTCGTCGGCATTCACCACCAAAACGTAATCCGCGCGCCAGTTCATGCCGTTGGTAAGATAGCTGGCTTCGAGGGTCTGCTGGCCGGCTTCGCGGCTCTCCAGCTCCCACACGAGGGTTGGCGTCGCCACCAGGTTCTTGGGCACATCAGGAAATCGCATCTCTACGATGTTGGTCGGGTTGATGACGATTTGCCCGTTGATACGCCAGACCTGGCCGGCGTTGTTTGAGAGCAGCGTCGCCTGCACCGGCTCAAAAATCTCCGAGTTGTTTTGATAACGACGCATGACCAGCGTGATCTCTTTGCCTACGAACTTATCCATCAACTTTCCCGGATTCAGCAGATCGTACTGGTAATTCTGCTCGAGAATTCTGAGCGCCGCCGGCGACAACAGCGAAGCAAGGTGGACCGTCTCAGGTTTGATTTGCGCGGTGACATCCGCGAATCTCAAGGCAATTCGACCGGACGGCAACGTCAACCGGCGTGTCTCGCGCACTAAGCCAAGATTCGAGTTGTAAACGGTGATGTTAACTGACTGGCGATCGCTCGCAGTAGTTGTTTGTTCTGAGCTTTGCGCTGCGCCGCCAACCGCGGCGGTAATCAAAAGCGCCAGCGCCAAAAAGAGTTTGTTAATCCGAAACATTTCTGACCTCCAAAAATTTATGCAATCCAGTGGCGCACATCGGCGCGCCCAATAACTAGAACGCACCCTGGCCGGGAGCTTGCGCAGCATAACAGAATCGCAATGTACCACCGTTAGAACTGCCGGCTGCTATCACATATAATCCCTGCTGCTACATGTCACGCGACGCTTCAGGACGAAATCGGATTGTGGTCCAAACTCAATCCGGCCGCTACCGCACCTCCGGCCGGGGCTATTCGCCACCACAGAAATCGCCGGAAGTCTGGGTTGCAGTTAGCATCATCGCGGCGGCCCTTCTGGCTACCTTTGTCGCGCTCTTTATCACCAGCCGTCCTTACAATCCGATGATGTCATCGTTTGATGCGCAGCAGACTATTCCGCAAGGGCCACCTGCTTCACCGACACCAAAAACTTCGCCTTCGCCAGCTGCGCAGGGCACTCCAACTCCCGTTACGGTTGAAGTGTCGGAGGCAGTGGCCGAGACAGTGAATCCGCCGGATGACACCGCGATTCAGGCACAAATCGAGAAATCGTTAAGCTCGGATGTAGCCCTGGCGCAACTGGACGTCAGCACCGTGGTCGAAAGCGGGCGAGTGATGATAGTTGGTTCAGTGCGCTCGGCTGAACTCAAGCAACGTGTGGAACGCGTAATCAAGTCCGTAAAAGGCGTCACCGCGGTGGATAATCAACTCGTCGTGATCGAACCCAGTCCGTAGAGTGACGAGCTCTAGCTTGTCCCCTCGATCCGACAAGCCAAAGCTGGTCATACGTGCGCCAACGTCCAACCGCTGCTAAAATAGCCGCATCGTAACCTCCGGATTCGAGGCTTTTTGGGCACTTTTGATGATGAATAAAAGAATATTAGCGGTCTTATTGGCAGGTTTTGCGGTTCTCGCGTCGCCATTTGTTGGCGGCCGCGACGTTCAGGCCCAGTCGTCGGCAGACACAGTAGTTGTGCTGCCTTTCGAGAATGTTTCCGATCATCCGGAGTACAACTGGATTGGGGAAAGCTTTTCTGACTCGCTGTCCAGTCTGCTCAATAAACCGGGACTCGTCGTCGTGAGTAACGACGAACGAGCTGTGGCTTATCAGCGGCTGCGACTGCCGCTAACTGTGCTGCCTTCACGCGCTACGGCTATTAAGATTGCCCGCGAGCTGAAGGCCTCGCTGATCGTAATCGGCACGTACAATGTCTCGGTGCCTGCTGCCTCAACTGACAAAAACGCGGGCGCGGAAAAAGCCCTGGCAACCATTGCCGGTGAAGCGCGCGTGGTCCGCGTGAACGAAGGACGCATGAGCGGCGATGTGTTCGACGGGTCATGGGCGCCGCGGGTCTACGATTTCGGTGGCACCGTGACCGATTTGCAGCGCATGAACGGTGAGCTTGCCTACCAGGTGCTTTCGCAACGAGACAAAGCGCTTGCGTTCTCACGTACTCAGCTCATTCAGGAAGCGACGCGCGTCCCACCTCAGGCCTTCGAGGCTTTCATGAAAGGTCTGTTGACGGACGAACGTGATCAAACGCGCGCAATCTATTTGAAGAACGCGATGAAGCTGTACTCGAAAGAAAACGGCGGTGCGGTTTATCCACAAGCTGCTTTCGAGCTCGGCCGTTTCTATCTCGCGCAGGGACAGCTGAAGGAAGCTGCCGAGTACCTCATGATGGTGCAAAAGAGAGAGCCACACTATGGGGAAGCACAATTTTACGCGGGGTTGGCGTACTGGAAACTCGGCGAGATTAAGAAAGCCGTAGACGTCCTGGTGCCACTGGCAGACGAAAAGGTCATGCCGCTGGTGGCCGTCTATAACAACGCTGCTGCGGTCACCATCGAGGCGGCACGCGCCGAAAAGAAACCGGAAGAGCGCACGCGTCTGTTATCCCAGGCGATTACGTTGCTATCGCGCGCTTCGGACTCGTCCCCCGATGACGCGACGGTACTCTTCAACTTTGCGTACGCGTTGTTCTTGGCTGAGAGGTATGCCGAATCCGCGGAGAAGCTCGAGAAGGTCGTGGCCGCGGATCAACGCAATGGCCAGGCCTATTTCCTCTTGGCGAAAGCCCGGGAGCGGGCCGGCCAAACCGAACCCGCTACTGCCGCCGACAACCAGGCGCGCATCTTTCTGCAGACCAGCTATGGCAAGTGGCAGACTGAATGGCAAAAATCACAAACCACTCAGAACGTTAACTTGCGATCGCGTGATGTTCTCAACCAGGTGGACCTATCTGACCTGGGCCGGCGTCAGGCAGCGGATCAAGCCAAAGCCAATAATGCTGAGGAAGCACTCAACAAGATTCGCGATCTGTACCAACAGGGCCGAGACGACGAAGCGATGGTCGAGATTCGCAAATTGATGGTGCTCGAGCCTACGAACGCTGAAGCGTTCCTGCTCAGCGGCCGCATCAATCAGCGCCGTGGCGATCAGGAAGCGGCAATTGCCGCGTTGAAGACTGCTATCTTCTGGGACCCGCCCCCCAAGATGATCGAAGCGCACATCCTCTTAGGCCGGATATTCCTGGAGCGCGGCGACCTCGGCGAGGCGCGTAAGTATGCGGCCAGCGCGATGAACATCGATTCCAACAATCAGGAAGCAATCGCCCTGCAAAGACAAGTGACCATGGGCCGGCCGTAAGGACCATTCCGAATGGCGGATTTCGAATTGCGAATCCGCTTCCGCCTCTCCGGTTCTTGTCTCCTGGCAAGATGCTCGGCTCCCTGTCTTTCCCAAACTCGCATTCCGAAATTCGCAATCCGAAATTCCGGGCTCCTTTGGCACGGCAAGTGCTGAGAGACAAGACGGCAAGCACGATGAAGTTAAACGTGCCCCCGCCGCCATCACTTCTCTGAGCGCTGCATGCCGCTGCGCCAGCCGCCCGCCGAGCGATCCTTCAGTTCAATCCCCCCGAAAAAAGAACCCGGTCAGAAATGACCGGGTTTCCCGCTTTTAGGGATCTAGTAAACCTTTTCGTCTTTCGCCATTTCCAAACAAATATTCAGGGCTCGCTCTTTCAAGCCAGCCACTTTGACCTGTGATTGCTTCGGTCAATCGGCGGTCGGTCAAAACGACGGAAATTGTCACTTTGACAGTGCCGCTTTTTGTAAATCCGGTGCTAATCACCGTCGAGTTCGCCGCTAAATTCTGATTCCCAAAAAAAATTTTTGCTCGTCCACGATTTCCAGAAACCGATTCCAGAAATGGGGAGCATCGCCTATCTGCGATAGACCGCTTCTGCTAAACTGCGTCGCATGGACGACGCCTCAGCGGGTGCACCGCCGAATCGAGGGCGCCTCATCACCTTTCGCGCGCGTCTCCCGACTCTTTACGAAGCCGCGCCGGCCACTGCTTCCGCTCTCCTGCTCATTCTTGCTTTTCCGAATTTTGATCTCTGGTGGCTGGCCTGGATAGGGCTTGCGCCGCTTCTCTTTGCGGTTGCACGGACACGCCAATCACAGACCGCATTCCTGCTGGGGATGTTATGGGGCACGATCTTCTTTTATGGGACCTGCTGGTGGCTGACCTATCCCATGATTCACTACGCGCACGTTCCGGCGTGGCTGGCTTATCCGCTCCTGCTTCTGCCCGTGGTTTTCGTGTCGGTCTTTCCCGGTCTGGCGTGCGCTTTCGTTTCCAGGATCGTTGGGCGATTCGGGATAGCGGCCATCCTTACCGCCCCGCTCGTTTGGGTCTCGTTTGAGCTGATGCGCTACTTAGTGACCGGACTGGCGTGGAACGCCATTGGTTATTCGCAAGCGTTTCATCCAGAGGTGATTCTTCCGGCCCGTTGGGGCGGGGTGTTTGCGATCAGCTTTTTGGTTGTCACGGTGAATGCTGTATTGGTCTTCGCCCTTATCCGCCGCACGTTGCGCGCTTACGTTTTATCGCTTTTTATTCTCGCGCTCGTTACGGCATGCATGCTAAACGCCTTGTTCCGACCCGTGTCGATGACCGATAGCGACCCGCCCTACACGTTCGTGGTAGCTGTCCAACCAAACGTGCCAATGGAGAGCATGAGCGAAGCAACCATGCAGCAACTGCTGCAGCGTCACATCGAGCTGAGCAAGCAAGGTCTAGACAGAATTCCCAGTGGCAACAATACCAGCCGCCTTGTCATCTGGCCTGAGTCGCCCATGAACTTCGCCTATGCGCGCGATCCACAACTGCAAAGTACAGTTGCGTCTTTTGCGCGAGCGCATCACACAGCCTTGCTGCTGAACTCGCTCGAACCGGCTCCCGACAATGGCGGATACAATTCTGCAATTCTTGTAAATGAAGAGGGTCAGAAAGTGGCGCAGTATGATAAAATCCGCCTGATGCCGTTTGGCGAGTACGTGCCGCTGCCCCGCTGGCTACCGGGCTCGGGTTCGGTGCGAAGTATCGTCGGCGAATTTACGCCCGGCAGTTCGTATACGCTGATGCCCCTCGGCGCTTTTCGCGTCGGGGTTTTTATTTGCGTTGAGGCCGTGCATCCGGCGATCGCGCGCTCGTTCACGAACGCCGGCGCTGATGTGCTCATCAATATTTCAAACGACGGTTATCTGGGACCAACACCGGTGATGAGACAGCATCTGGCGAATGCAGTTTTCAGGGCAGTCGAAAGCAATCGTTCTTTGATTCGAGTCACGAACACTGGAATCAGTGCGCACATCAGCTGGGCCGGCACGGTTCAGGACCCTACGCCCGGATTTCAGCCGGACGTTCGCACCTGGGTTGTGAAGGACATGAACCCGACGACATTTTACACTCGACATGGCGACGTTTTCGCCTACGCATGCGCATTGATTAGCCTGGGAATTATTTCAGGAACGTTTATGACAAGAAGGCAGGTCGGCGTGCTCGGAAAATCAGCTTAACGGCACGCCAGAGGCGTGCGTACCAAAACTATGATCGAAACTTTATCAATTCAGGAACTACGCGATTCAAACGAAGATCTAAGCAAGCGAGTCGAACAGCTCGGGAGGTTTCTTTGATGTCCCGGCCAAGCGCACTGAACTAGCAAAGATCGAAACGCAGGCTTCAGCGGAGGATTTCTGGTCTAACCAGGACGAAGCCCAGAAGCTCCTGCAAAAGCGCAGCCGGCTGGAACGAATTGTCGAGCGTCAGGAGAAATTCGAAACGGAAATCTCCGACGCGGGCGTGCTCTTTGAATTTGCCGAAGAAGACGAAGCCTCGCTGAGCGAACTGCGCCAGCTCATCAACCGGCTCGGACACGAAATCGGCCAGGCCGAAACGGAAATGTTGCTAGCCGGCGAAAATGACGCGCACAACGCAATTTGCACGATTCATCCGGGCGCCGGCGGCACCGAATCGCAGGACTGGGCTGAGATGCTTCTGCGCATGTACTTGAAGTGGGCTGAGCGCCGCGGCTTCAAGACCGAGTTGATTGAATATCAGCCCGGTGAAGAAGCAGGACTCAAAAGCGTGACGTTCAAAGTCGAAGGCGAATACGCGTATGGCTTACTCGCGGCCGAAGGGGGCGTGCACCGGTTGGTGCGTATCTCGCCGTTCGATCAGAACGCGCGCCGGCACACCTCGTTCGCTTCTTTGTTTGTCTATCCCGAAATCGACGACGACATTGAAGTCGAGATCAATGACAAGGATTTACGCGTGGACACTTATCGTTCCAGCGGCGCCGGCGGGCAGCATATCAACGTGACCGACTCGGCCGTGCGCATCACGCACTTTCCCACGGGCATCGTGGTTTCGTGCCAGAACCAGCGGTCACAACATCAGAACCGCGCGGTGGCTATGCAGGTCCTGCGTTCGCGCTTGTATGAACTTGAATTGGAAAAGCGGAAGGCGGAAACCGCAGAGCTGGAGGCGAACAAACAGGACATTTCGTTTGGTTCGCAGATTCGCAATTACGTTCTCGCGCCTTACCAACTGGTGAAAGACGCGCGCACCAAGCTCGAGAAGGGCGACGTCAATTCCGTGCTCGACGGCGATATCGACGACTTCATTAAAGAGTATCTGTTGTCGCGACGTGCGGCATAAGTACGACAAACTTCAGTTTGTCGTTGGCTCGCAACTGATTGAGACAAACAAGAGTTGTCGGACACAAAATGGCTGCTATTCAAGAAGAGATTGACGTTCAACCCGCGCCGGGAAACACGCGGGTCAACGAGATCGTAGTCATCGCGCTGGTCGCATCGGCGTTGCTGCTCGGTCTTTGCCTCGCGTCCTATCACCCCAACGATCCTTCATGGAACGCCGCGGGCGAGACCAGTGCGCAAAACTGGATCGGCACGGTCGGGGCCAACGTCGCGGCCGCTCTGTTTCAAACGATCGGCCTGGCTGCTTATCTGCTTCCCTTCCTGATCCTGGCGGCGGCCTGGCGCCGTTTTCGCGCTCGTCGCATCAACGCACCGATTTATCGCCTGCTCGGATTGGTGGTGCTGGTGCTTTCATCAGCGGCGTTGCTCTCGCTCGCTAACCTGCGTCCATTCTTTGACGCCAGCTTTAATGCCGGCGGCCTCAGCGGCGCCCTGATCTCGCGCGTGCTGGTGAGCGGCCTGAACACGATTGGAGCCGCGATCCTTCTAAGCGCGGTGGCCGCGACGGGAATTTTGCTGGCTACCAACTTTTCGTTCGCGGGCTTTTACGAAAGCACTTCAAATCTTTTTGGCAGTCGCTTAACCAGCCTGCGCTCAATTCCCGAACGATTTACTGCCTGGAGATTGGCGCGCAGCGAACGAAGACAACTGCGCCGCCAGGAGAAACTCGATCGCGCTGCCGCAGCGGCAAACGAGATCGCCAACAGTCCGCAGGTCGTTGACAGTGAAGGACGGCCGACAAAGACGATCGCCGTCGCGGAAGGCGAAGTAGCTTCTGCTTTCGAATCGTTCGCCGCGGCCACCGGTCCAAAAGTAATGGCCGGCGCTGCCACCGCTCCGGCCAAGAAAGGTTTGCTCCCATCGCGCGGCAAGGCCACGCCCGCCTCGGAAACCGCATTGGTCCAGGAAATGTTGCGTGAAGCCGCAGTCAAACGAAAAACCGAAGCGCAGGAGAGCGGGAACCTGCCTTTCGAGGGTCGCAAGTCTGCCAGGAAAACAACCACGGACTATCAGCTGCCCTCTCTCGATTTTCTCAACGAGGCGCAGATGCGACGTGAGCAAGCCGACGACGAGTTGCTCAGCATGGCCACCAAACTCGCGGAAAAGTGTCGCGAGTTCAACGTCACCGGGCAGATCAAATTCATTTGTCCCGGTCCGGTCGTGACTACTTACGAATTCAAGCCTGACCCGGGCGTCAAATATTCGCGGGTTACCGGTTTGGTCGATGACCTCTGCCTGGCCCTGAAGGCTGAGTCGATTCGTATCGACCGCATGCCCGGCAAACCACACGTCGGTATCGAAGTCCCGAACCCGCGCCGCGAAACGATCTTCCTTCGTGAAGTGATCGAGTCAAGGGCCTTTAAGGAATCCACGTCCAAATTGACGATTGCTCTGGGCAAGACCATCGATGGTTTGAACTACATCAGCGATCTCGCGAAAATGCCGCACTTGCTCATCGCCGGCACCACCGGCTCAGGCAAATCAGTAGGCGTGAATTCGCTCCTGGTGTCGATTCTCTATCGCGCACGTCCGGACGAAGTGAAGCTGATCCTGATCGATCCAAAACGGCTGGAGCTCGGGCTTTACGAAGACATTCCGCATTTGGCGACGCCGATTATCGTCGATCCCAAACCTGCGTCGCGCGCGCTGCGTTGGGCCGTCGCGGAGATGGAGCGGCGCTACAAACAACTCGCCGGATGGGGCGTGCGCAATATCGACGGCTTTAATGCTGAGATCGCGCGACGAAATTCGGTCAAAGACTTTGATGAAAATGGCGAAGCGTGGAAACCGCTGCCCTACATCGTGATCGTGATTGACGAGCTCGCCGACCTGATGATGGCTTCTGGTCACGAAGTCGAAGAGTCAATTACGCGTCTGGCGCAAATGGCCCGCGCGGTGGGGATCCACCTTGTCCTGGCCACGCAGCGTCCGTCCGTCGACGTGATCACCGGATTGATCAAAGCAAACTTCCCTTCCCGCATTTCTTATCGCGTCTCGTCCAAAGTCGACTCGCGCACGATTCTCGACACCAACGGCGCCGAACACCTGCTCGGCCGCGGCGACATGCTCTTCCTGCCGCCGGGCTCTTCGCGTTTGCTGCGCGTGCACGGCGCGTTCGTGGACGAATCCGAAATCAACAAGATCGTCTCGCACATCAAATCCCAATGGCAGCCTGATTACGACGAGACCATTACGCAATCAGATGAGGAAGCCATGGGTCTCGAGGATTCTGATGGCGAGCGCGATGAGCTATTCGAAGAAGCGCTGCGTATTTGCGTCGAGATGAAACGTGCGTCCACCTCGGTGCTGCAGCGCCGCCTGCGTATCGGTTATGGTCGCGCGGCGGCCGTGCTCGATCAGATGGAGCGCGAAGGTTTGATCGGCCAGGCCGACGGCGCCCGCCCACGACCGGTCCTCGGTCGCGCGAACGAGTTGGTGGCCGAGTGGGACGAGCAGGGGCAGTAGCCGCGTCCTCAAAAAATCTCCTTGTCAGTGAATTGAGTTACCGCGAAGCGGTTGCGAATCAAAGCCCAGGGTTGCGAGCG
>JADMIO011367088.1_pt1 | contig 48666 bp, 58 predicted proteins | sample 8958161 | NCBI WGS metagenome assembly JADMIO01 (sample SAMN16585339, study PRJNA669376) | soil metagenome | isolation source: Crop rotation soil | place: USA: Cullars Rotation, Alabama | collected 2011
CCGCGACAACTTGTCCACGTGGAATTCTAAGCTTAGGATCCCAATGTGCTGGAAATACTGGTCACGGTCATGTTGAGCGGCTGCGGGTTCGGACAGTCCGTGCCGCCCGGCCGCCAGCCCATGCAGTAATCCACCTCCAACGCGTACGAGGCAGCGCCCTCGACCGCCTTCCATTCGAGTCTAGTCTTGCGCGGATAGTGGTCGAACACGACGTTGTCGGCCGGGGAGAGCACGGCCGGGGCTGGCAGGTTCATGCCCGCGACCTTCTCCGCCTCGCTGACCGCCCTGCCCTCCGCCCCCTTCTGCCTTGTCAGATAGACCGGCAGCTCCATTGTCGTTCCGGGGTCGATGACGACTGCGGAGTCCACATCCAGGCCCAGCCAGTGTTCCATGAACCCCTCGGCCACGATTTTCAAAGTGAACGGCACGTGCGGGGCGCGCACGCTGAACTTCCCTTCGACATTCTTCGCGCCGGTTTCAAAGCAGACCGCAGGGGCGGCCGCGTGGCAGAGGATGAGCTTTGCGTCCTCCACGGGCCTGCCGGTCGCGGCGTCCACAATCTTGCCGGTCAGCATTCCTGCTTTTGGCCCAAGATTAATCTGGACGTAATGGTTAGCGTTATCGCCGTCCAGAACTATCTCCGGCACGGGGACCGCGGGCTGCTTGTAGAAGGGTAGATACTGCGACATGTAGCCCTCTTCCGTCCTGTCGGAGACGAGCCTGTAGTTGCCTGCCTTCTCGACCTGGATCAGAAACTTCCCGTCCGCCGTCGTGATGGCGCAGGGAAAGAATTCGCCGGAAACGGGTTTTTCGGGCATAGCGCAGACCCTGGCGCAACCCACCTTCTGACCCGAACTGTCGTGGGCTTCGCCCCTGACGGTGAAAACGGACGGCGACTGTGCGCGCAGCGTCTGCACGGTCGCCAGTTGCGCCAGTGTCAGCAAGATTAACTTCCACGCGTAGTGCTTTCTCATCGTCTCCCTCCGCGCCGCGCGATTAAGAGCAACGCGACGGCCGCCGCGACGATGGCGACGGCGAGCGCCGCGACCGAGTAGCCGTGCCACGCGGCGAACGTCAGGCGCAAGGGGTCGTCCGCCGCCACGTCATCAATCGGCCGCCCCATAGCGGTTCTCAGCTCGACCATCCGCGCCGCGATGAGCCACTGGCCGACGCCCGTTGCTACGCCCACGAGCGCGAGCGCGACCGTCTCCGCCAGGAAAGCGCGACGCGCGACTTCGCGCCGGAACAGGAACGCGGTCAGGAGGAGCAGGAGCGCGATGACGAAGCCGCCCGTGTTGATGACGGCGAGCGTGCGCGTCACTATCGAGCCTGCGGCCTCGTTCGCGTAAGGGACTCCCCTCGCGCGCAGGACCGCGAACGCGCTCGGCGCGACCACGGCGCTGAAGAAGACCGCGCCGCCCAGCCAGAGCGCGACGAGGAGCAGCCGCACGCCACGCACGACCGCCGCGAGTCGCCCGCCGGCTGGCGCGCTCACTCCCGCCACCGTCTCTGCCACTTCCACGCTCACGGCCTAATCATACTCCATCACGACAGGCATCAGGCGAATCCTCGGCAGAACCATTTCCGGCTGTGCCAATTCGCGCGGGTCCGGCCCCGCCGTGAGCCACGCCAGCGCCCTGTCGAGCTGCGCCTGGTAATCAACCAGGTCGAGCGACATGAACTGCGCGACGCCGAGGCGCGCGAACTTCTCCTTCGCCATCTGGTACATCCGCCGCGCCGCGCCGGGCCGCCCGATCTCCAGGTGATGAAAGGCCACGGCCGATTGAATCATCGCTTGCAGGAACAGTTTCTCGGCGGGGCCGACCTCGCCCACCCAGCGGTCCTCCCACGCGTCGTGCGCCGCGTGAAACTCGCCTTCGTTGAAGAGGTCTATCCCCGCGATGTACTCGACGGGGTACGCCGCGGCGTGCGCCTCCGTGTACGCCGCTCCGCTTCCTTCGCTGTTCACGCCCGCGCTCATCTTCAGACCGCTAATCGGCCCAATCCTTTTTCAGCATCAGCTCCTCTATCCTGTAGGCGTGCAGCATGTCGTGCAGCGCCAGGTGGCGGAACATGATGAAGACAGAGTAGTGGTCGTACTGCTCGTGCTCGGCCTCGCGGAGCCACTCGTCTTCGGTCAAGTCCTTGAGCGTCTCGACCAGTTGCTCGCGGTCGCGGCAGAAGCGCTCCAGCGCCTCGTCCAAATCGATCTTGAGGAGCGCGCCCTCCTCCATCGCCTCGTCCGGGTTGTACGCCTTGATGCGCGGCCTGTCTTCGTCGAGCATCCGTTCAAGCCGCGAGACGAAGAGCGCGTGGACTTCGGCCAGATGACACAGGTGCTCGTGCGCGGACCACTTGGCCGGCGCGGGCCGCCGCTTCAGATTCTCCGCCGGCACTTCGCGCACCAGCGGCGTGATGATGGAGGGCGCGTTGCCGAGCGCCGTGATAACTGCTTCCGTGTTGTTCATAAAAAACCTTCAGGGGGCCGTCATGTAGAGAGGCTGAATCCGGCCCGCTTGCCGGTCGAGCAGGCACTTCGCTTCGACGATCTGCAAGACGGCCTCCGACCAGGCCAGATAATCTTTCACCACGCGGTCATTCAGCCCGCCGTAGAAATCCAGGTAAGTCCAGTCGCTTTTCCCCAGCCAGTTCTCCTGGTTGGCCCAGCGTGTCACGAGCGCCCCCCACGCGCGCGGGCTCCACTGGCACAGAAAATCGCCGTACATCACAGCCACCTGATCGTACTCGTAGCCCGTGAAGACCATGTGCGTCTCGGAGAGGAACTTTTGCGCCTGCCCTTCGGCCGTGACGTAGAGCCTGTCGGGCAGGGGCCTGGCCTTGACGGCGCGCGGCACGGTCAGAAAGCGAACGTCGTGCTCAAGCTCGGCGGCGCGCAGGATGAGCGCGCCCTCCGTCTCCGACGCCTGCCCTGACATGACGCGAAAGACCGCCTCGACGAAGGGGACGCCGCGGTCAAGCGTCAGGATTTTTTCGGCCTCTCTCATTTCGACTCCGGCTCAGATTCGCGGCGATGACTTTCGCGGCGGTCGCGCCCGCGCCCACGGCCCCCGCGATGGTCGGCGCGAGCGGGTTGGAAACGTCGCCGACGGCGAAGACTCCTCCGACGCTCGTCTCCTGTTCGCCTGTGACGACGACGTAGCCGCGCTCGTCCGTGTGCAACTGCTCCCGAAACAGTTCCGTGTTCGGCTCGACGCCGACGCGCACGAGCACGCCCTTGACGGCCATCTGGAAAGGCTTGAGCGCGCCCTCGCGCATGATCTCGACGGCCTCGACTTCCCGCTCGCCGATGATGCGCCGCACGACCGCTTCTTTAAAGACCGTGATGCAATGCTCGCCCCGTAGGCGCTCGACGAACTCGGCGCGCGCGCGCAACTGTTTCCCGCGGTGGACGAGCGTCACGGTCGGGCAGACCTCGGCGAGCAGCAAGGCGTTCTCGGCAGCGGCGTCGCCGCCCCCTATGACGCAGACATCCTTGCCCGCGAACAGGTCGCGGTCGCGCGCGCCGGACTCCATCACGCCCCGGCCCGCCAACTCCGCCTCGCCCGGAATGCCGAGGCTCCTGCGGCGCACCCCCGTGGCGAGGATGAGACTGATGGCCTGTAGCTCCTCGCCGCTGCGGAGCGCGACGCGACGCGCGCGCAGGTCAACGCTTTCAATTTCGACGCCCGTCCACAAATCGAACTCCGCGTCCTCGACCTGCGCCGCGAACTTGTCGCGCAACTCGCGCCCGTTTCCGGCTCGCGCCCCAAGATAATTCTCGACCGTGTTGTAGACCGACAGCAACTGCCCGCCGACCTCCGCCCCGGCTTCGAGCACCAGCGCGTCCAACCCCAACTCGTCGCACCACAGGGCCGCGGAGAGCCCCGCGGGACCGGCGCCAATGATGATAACGTCGAGCATAATAGCAGTAAGGCGTAAGCAGTTGGCAGTAAAAGTCAGCGCTCAGAAATTCTACCTCTGGTCTAATGTATTATAAATTCTTTAAGGCAAAGATTCTCTTAAGCTCTGGTTTGCTGAGAAAGCGATGTTTCTTGTATGAATTACATTTCTTACACGCCAGGATAAGATTGGAAATATGATTCGATCCGAAACTCTGAGTTAATACTTTCTTTCCCTTAAGAGCTTTTATCTGTCGTAATTCTTTGTTCAGTTTATTGGAAGAAAGGGGAATTACATGGTCTATGTTTATGCCACTCTCAATATCACACATGTCAGAGCAACGTAATTGACAAACTCTGCCGTAGAATTTCTCTAACTCAAGCCGAGCCCGCTTCACAATCTTTTTGAACTCTCTTCTCTTTATGTCAGGTGATCTGAAGTCGAAGAGCGGTTCGTACCTTGAAAATTCTTCACCCTCATTGCAAAGAAGCTCCTGAAAGAATTTCTGATCTTCCGGGAACATAAATTTCAACGCCTTGGCGGAATAAACATCGTCTTCTGAGTTACCCCATACCGTACTTAGCGAAGTCTCGCTTGCCGCCAGCCAAAAATTTCTCTTATCACTCATCACCCGACACCGTCTTTCTCGCCACTATCTCGGCGGTGCGCCGCCTGTGGCCCTCTTCGGTGGACGCGCCTTCGTAGTCGTGCAGGATTTCCCAGGACGCGAACTCCGCGCGCAGTTCGCCCGGCCCGAGCAGGTAGGCCGGATTCATCTCCCTGACTTCCGGGTCAGGGTCCGTCATGTGAATGGCCGCAAGGGCGAGGCCGCCACGGCGCACGCCCGCGCGGACGTGCGGGAAGAGGTCGCGCTGTAGGTAGTAGAAGACGCAGACGAGGTCGTAGCCCTCGGCCTCTATCAGGAACTCCCCGCGCTCAAGGTCCGCCACGCGCCAGTCAACCTCGACGCCGCGCAATTGTGCCAGAGTCTTCGCCAGCTCTATGCCGACGCGGGACGCGTCCACGGCCGTCACGCGCCAGCCGCGCTCGGCCAGAAAGATCGCGTGCCGCCCAGCGCCGCAGGCCAAATCCAGAGCGCGCCCAGGCTCTAACCCCTCGACGGCGCGTGCGAGGAGCGGCAGGGGCTCCTTGATGACGTGCTCGCCGCGCGCGTAGCGCTCGTCCCAGTCAGTCACCTCGCGCCGCCCCAACGTAGGCCGCCTCCGTTTTTCGCAACGCGCGGCGTATCTCTTCCCTAACCATCTCTGGGGAGCTGGTCGGAACGCCCAACACCCCTGACGGATCGACGAATTTGATGGCCGACGACAGCTCCGTGTCGTCGAGCTTCCAATGGCCGTGACCTGACTTGTGCTGGCACTCCTCAAGCGCGTTGAGCCGCCGGACGAGTTCCGTAAAATCGCGCCGCTCGACGCGCGGCCGCACGACCGTCTCGGCCCAGGAGTAGTAAGGGTAGTCCACACGGTAGCCCCACCCTGTGCTCATCGGGATGGCGATGAAGTAGAGCCGGCCGCGCGCGTTGGCGGAGATGGCCGTGAAGGGCACGGCGTCCCGCGTCGGGTTGAAGCAATGCGGGCCGTAGAGGCCGGGCGCGAGAGTCACAATGGAGAGGCCCGTCGTCTCGTCCTCTTCGACCCTGGACTCGCCGCGCGCGAAACTCTCCAGCGCCTCCTCTATGCGCCGCCACACGTCGCGCCACAGGAATTCGTACTCGTCAGTGCGCGCGATGACGCGCTCGACTTCGGGCAAGACCAGTTCGTAGAGCCGCGCCTCGTCCGTCACCGCGGAGCCCGCCAGATGATTCGCCAGCGGCGAGCCTTTATCTTCGCCTGGGATGACCGCGTCCGAGCCCTGTATGACGATGCTCGCGCGCACGCCGTCCGGGCTCGAATACTCCGAGAAGTCTCCCGCCTCCGCGGCCGCGATCAACTTGTCGCGCAAGTCTAGCGCGCTCTCGCCCGCAAGCATTGTCCAGACGGAGAGCACGCCGTCCGTGTCGAAATGGTTGTTCGTGACAAGCTCTACGCCCTCTGTCAACTGGTTGCGCCGGGGCGAGCCGACGAGGTTTAAGGCGATTTCCGTGGAGGTGTCCGCCTTGACCTCGGCGGGCGTGCGGTTCCCCTCCCAGTGCGAGAAGTGTAGGCTGTTGGGGACGGTCCCATCGACCGAGAGCTTGCGGACGCTGTCCAGCCCGGAATGGTAATACTCGAATCTCATGTTGAATCGCCTCGAAGTGTCTGGCCGTCTGAGACGCCGCCTGGGTTTTGTCCCGCAGTTTAGCTCATCTTCGCGCCGGGCGGAACTGTTTGACGGCCGGAAAAGCGAAGAGGTATGCTCGCGCCTCGATTAACCAACTGGCGGAGGAATGAGACAATGGAAGAGATTACAGCGACGGAACTCAAGCGACGGCTGGACAGCGGCGAGGACATACAGCTGATAGACGTGCGCGAGCCGAACGAGTACGCCTACGCGCGCATCCCGGACTCCGTGCACATCCCTTTGGGTCAGGTCTTGAATCGCATGGATGAGATCGACCCGGCGCGCGAGACGGTCGTCCACTGCAAGGGCGGGGGCCGCAGCGCGCGCGCCATAGAGGCGCTCCAACGCGCGGGCTTTCAGGGCAAGCTCATAAATCTGGCCGGCGGCATCACCGCCTGGTCGAACGACGTTGACCCGAGCGTGCCGAAGTATTAAGAGGCAAGCCGCACAATTTTAAGCTCCGTAGGAGCGGCCGAAAATAGCCCAGCACTTCAGTGCTGGGAACAGGTTCGTAAAATAAATTGAGTCCCGTAGGGACGACCGAAATGTTCTGTCGTCCCTACGGGACTCGAATATTTTTGGCACTATTTCCCAGCACTGAAGTGATGGGCTATTGTCACGTCGTCCCTGGCGGGACGAAGCGCTGTTTCTCAATCGCCCTCCAAATTCTTCGTCCGGCGGTGCGGCCCGCGCGTCTAAGAAGACGGCACAGGGGGTCGCCTCTCCTCCAACTCGGCGGCTCTGACGACGAACAATCTTTGAAGACATGGAGGAATGCGTGATGAGAAGTTTACTTTTCCGGAGAGCGCTCTTTTCAATGCTGCTACTGCTGCTGGCGGCTTCGAGCCCTGCCGCGCACGCGAGCGGCCGCATAGACAGGCACGAGCGCAGGGGGCTGCGCGCCGACCGCCGCGAGGTCAGGGCCGGCACGAGGGAAATTCGTTCGGATCGTAGGGAGCTTCGTTCTGACCGGCGCGACTTGAGGGCTGACGTGCGCGATTACCGCCGCGACAGGCGCGACGACGCATCGGCGTGGGAGCTGCGTGCGGACCGCCGCGAAATCAGAAGCGACAGGCGCGAGCTTTACCGCGACCGCCACGAGCTTTACGGCGACCGCCACGACCGTCGCGCCGATGTCCGCGACTTCCGGCGCGACCGCCGCGACGCGCGCAGAGACTGAAAGCAGGGATGAGGGCGGAGGGATGAGGGATGAAATAAAAGCTTCCTGTCTTTACTTCATCCCTCATCCCTCCGCCCTCATCCCTTAACCAGGTAGGTGACTTTCTCTTTCCCCAGAAAATCCTTGCCCGACTTCTTCGTCACCAGGCCGGCCTGCTCCAGCTCGAAGTAGGCGCGCTGAATCTCGCCCTTATCGACGGAGAGTTTTTGTGCCAGCGCGGCGGGCGCAGGCAAGGCCTCGCCCGCGGCGTAAGCTTTATCGCGGATGTGCGCTTCGAGCTGCTCGCGGACCTGCGCGTAGATGGGACCGGCGGTGGCGCGGTCGCCCAGTTGGATGTTTGGCTTTTGGCTCACGTTCCCTGCTACTTGTTAATCCCTTCCAACTCGACGAAGCGGCTGAGGCGTGTGATGATCATCCCCTCGGAGACGTTCGTCCGGCACGAGAGCGCAGGCCGGTCGTCGCCCTCGGTCTGCCCCTCCCGTCTGTACCAGATTTGACAGTTGGTGCAGTCGCCGTTCCAGCAGAAGTCCCCGTAGGAGATCGTGTGCATCGACAGGAACTGGAAGCAGCGCAGCAGCCGGTTGTTCTCCGGGACCTCGACGCGCCGGCCCAGGATTACTATCGAGACCATTTTCTCGTAAGGGTCTAGCAGGTCACTGTCCATCGTGCGCGTCCCGACTGCCGATACTCTCTGAAACGCCCGGAGTATAGCACGAAGAAAAGTGGAAGGCGGAAACCCGGCCCGCTGAATGCTGCCTTCTGCTTTTCCCGCCGTCCCTGCTAAACTACTCGTTCGGAGGTGAGCGAGCATTGGCAACCGTCATTTACACGAAGCCGGGGTGTCCGTACTGCCAGCAGGCGCGCGATTATTACAACACGCAGGGCATCCCGTTCACGGACTACGACGCGCAGAACGACCTCGCACGGCGCAAGGAGATGCTGGCCTATGCGGACGGCGACCCGACCGTGCCGTGTATCGTCGAGAACGGAGAGTACGTCGGCTCGGGCTGGGGCACTCCGCCGCGCGGTTGAACGGTCCACGACTGAAGCGGGGCCGTGCGCCGCGCCGAACCATTTTCCCAATCACGACGTATATATTTTTCCCGGAGTCAACCGAGGCGGCCGCCAGCTTCTCGCGCCGCGGCCGCGCTCCCTTCGGGGGCCACCAATTTTTCAACCTTTCAATCAAAGAAGGCAGCAGAGATGAGAAGAATCACAAAAACTTTCGCGTCCCACGCGCTGGCCGCAAGCCTCCTGCTCTCGCAACTGGCCCCCGCCGCGCTGGCACAAAATAAACTGGTCACACCGCCGCCACCCGCACCCATGGCTAAAAAGATTCCCAAGACAACTGAAATTCACGGCGTAACGCTCGTGGACAACTACTTCTGGCTCCGCGAGAAGGCGAATCCCGAAGTCCTGAGCTACCTCGAAGCCGAGAACTCCTACACGGACTCCGTGATGAAGCCGACCGAAGGCTTGCAGGCCGCGCTCTACAAAGAGATGGTCGGCCACATCAAGGAGACGGACGAGAACGTCCCCTATCGTGAGGGCGACTACTTCTACTACTCGCGCACGGTGCAGGGCCTGCAATACCCCATCTTCGCGCGCAAGCCCAAGACACTCTCGGCCACCGAACAGGTCACGCTCGACGCCAACGAACTGGCGAAGGGGCTCAAGTACCTGGGCGTCGGAGCCTACAGCGTGAGCGACGACGGCAACTACCTGGCCTACTCGACCGACACGACCGGCTACCGCCAGTACACGCTCCAGATCAAAGACCTGCGCACGGGTAAGCTCCTGCCCGAGAAGATCGAGCGCGTCGGCTCCGTCATGTGGGCGAACGACAACAAGACCGTCTTCTACTCGACCGAGGACGCCGTCACCAAGCGCTCCGATAAGTTCTGGCGTCACGAAATTGGCACAGACAAGAATGAGCTCATCTACGAGGACAAGGACGAGCTGTTCGACGTTTACGGCGGGCGCACGCGCGACCGCAAGATGATTCTCATCGCCTCCGGCAGCAAGACCTCTACGGAGTATCGCTACATCCCTGCGGACAAGCCTATGGAGGCTCCGAAAGTCATCCTGCCGCGCGAGGCCGAGCACGAGTATTCGGTTGACCACCGCGACGGCCTCTTCTACATCCGCACGAACCAGGGTGCGAAGAATTTTCGGCTCGTCACCGCGCCCGTCAACGACCCCGCGAAGAAGAACTGGAAGGAGGTCGTCCCGCACCGCCCGGCCGTCAAGATTGACGACATAGACCTCTTCGCTAATCACCTGGTCTTGTCCGAGTTGGAGGGCGGGCTCCAACACATCAGCGTCATCGACCTGAAGACGAACAAGGCGCACCGCATAGAGTTCCCGGAGCCCGTCTATACGGCGTTCGTCTCGACCAACCGCGAGTTCAACACGAAGACGCTGCGCTTCGGTTACCAGTCGCTCGTCACGCCCAACTCTGTCTTCGACTACGACATGGACACGAAGCAGCGTACGCTGCTCAAGCAGACGGAAGTGCCTGGCGGATTCGACAAGGCGAACTACCAGTCGGAGCGCATCTTCGCCACCGCCTCGGACGGGACGAAGATTCCGATGTCGGTCGTCTACCGCAAGGGCACGAAGCTGGACGGCAAGGCCCCGCTCCTGCTCTACGGCTACGGCTCCTACGGCTACTCGATGACGCCCAGCTTCTCGTCGAACCGCCTGAGCCTGCTTGACCGCGGCGTCGTCTACGCCATCGCGCACATCCGCGGCGGCGGCGAACTGGGCGAGGAGTGGCGCGAGGCCGGGCGCATGATGAAGAAGAAGAACACCTTCACAGACTTCATCGCCTCCGCCGAGCACCTCGTCAAGCAGAAGTACACTTCCTCAGATCGCCTCATCATTCAGGGCGGGAGCGCGGGGGGTCTGCTCGTCGGCGCGGTCGTCAACATGCGGCCCGACCTGTTCAAGGCAGCCATCGCGGAAGTCCCGTTCGTAGATGTCGTCAACACGATGCTCGACGCCTCCCTGCCGCTGACGACGAGCGAGTACATAGAGTGGGGCAACCCGAACGAGAAGGCCGCCTTCGAGTACATGAAGACCTACTCGCCCTACGACAACATCAAGGCGCAGAACTACCCCGTCATGCTCATCAAGGTCTCCTTGAACGACAGCCAGGTTCCCTACTGGGAGGGCGCGAAGTTCGCGGCTAAGCTGCGCGCGACCAAGACGGACAACAACCTGCTCTTGCTCAAGACCAACATGGGCGCGGGCCACGGCGGCTCTTCGGGACGCTACGACCTCCTCAAAGAGGTTGCCTTCAACTACGCCTTCATGCTCAGCCAGTTCGGGATTACGAGCTGAAGCCACACAACATGGTGCAGAAACAAAGGGCCGCCCGAACGGCTGCCCTTTGTTTCTAACTTAGGTTCCCGGTGCAGGAAAATTTAAAGCGGGGTGACGAGGAACACGTCCCACGCCCAGCGGCCCACCTGCGCGCCGCGTTCGTCCCTGACTTTCGCCCGGTAGCGGAATTGATTGCCGTGCTGGTCCGTCCGCTTCGACTCCTTGTAATCCAGCTCCAGCTTCGCCACGCCGAGTGAAGGGAGCCGGTGCAGTTCACCCACCTCCGACACGCCGTTGTGGTTGGCGTCCCGCCAGAGCCGCAGGTCGTTGAAGACGGCGTCCCTGCCGTCTATCGTGCCGTCGCCGTTGCCGCCGTTCGCGGCCTTATCGAATTCCGCCAGCGCGAGGAAGCCGTTGGGCTCGGCCGACGGCGGCTGCGGCGTCAAGTTGCCGAACAGTTCTCTCCCATTATCAATCGCGCCGTTGCCGTTGCGGTCGAGGACTAACCACGCGTCGTCCGACCCGGCGGCCGTCCAGCTCATAGGCTCAGGCCCGTCGCCGTTGAAATCGAAGTGGACGCCGCTGTAGGCGTCCGTCAGGCTGAAGCCGTCCCCGGCCACGTCCACCAATATCGGCGAGTTGCGGACACACCGACACAGGGTACAACTCCAGTGATAGTCTGGGAAACAGTTGTCATAACTGTAGCTCGAATACTCAGGGTCGCCGACGCACGGCCGGCAAACAGTGGGCGTCGGGGTTGGTGTCGGCGTCGGAGTAGGTGTCGGGGTTGGCGTCGGCGATAAAACACAACGGCATTCGTGCGTATCTACAACAAATGAGCCATCAGAGTCGTACCAACTTGCGACGTACCCCTTCGAGGTGCAGTTGCACTTACAATTTGATACGTCGTCGTTGTAGGCGTCGCACCTCAACCCGGAGCTGTAGGCAGGCAGGTCATTACTGCATTGAACCCAACGTATCGTTACCACGCAAGAATCAGCGCCAGTATTGTTTTGCGCCGTACAGCTTGTCACACGCTTGCAGTTAAATTCTATTGTGTCGGTGGATTGACTTGTTATGTGAAGGACTAAGATAGAGAAAACAGCGGCGAGCAATTTTCGCATTTGAGTCTCCTTGCGCTAGTAATTTTGCTCTGTCGAGGTGGATTTACTTATTGAGAAGTTTCTCTATCTCTGCATCCCCACCGCTGCGGTAAACGTCGCGGGCCTTTTTCTGGTAAGCCTCCGCCCCCAGGATCAGCATTGGGTCAGTAACTTCCAGTTGGACGGGCAAACTTGAGGCGTCTTGTAATAACGGCATGACTGCCTTTATAGACTTCCCGGACTCCTGGTATTTTTGTTTCAACCACCCTTTATACTTGGCTGCCCCTTCTCGAATTGATGCTATTTGTAAATTCGATCCTTTCGCGTTCGGCCCCAACGTGGTGTCGTCCTCAAACTCCACATAATCAATTTTCGCCTCTATCCTTTTTGCCGAAGCCTCCTCATGCTGAATCGGCTCACCGCGATTAATAACGCGCTCGCCGCCCGGCGGGATAAGTTCACGGGCGTGCGACTGACGGAAATCCGGGTGGATGCGCGCATCCAGTGTCATGAGACCTTCATCGGGGAATTCCCCTCCACCCCACCTCTCGAAAAAGATGGCGTAATCTATAGAGAAGGCGTTGATGGATTTGCCCGTATTATTTTTTATAGTGCACGACAGCACGAGGAGTTCGGGTCGCTTAGCAGGATGAACGGCCCCGCATTGCAGCTCGACGGGGATTTTGCCGTTCGCCGGCGGCAGTTGGCGCGTAACAACTTGAAGCTGTGAATCTTCATCTTGCCCAGCCGCCCGATTGCCTCCTACTTTTAACGCAGCAGTAGAAATGGCGAGCGCACTCGCTAATACCGTCAGAGTGAGTCCGATGGCAACTCTTGAACGCATAGTGTTACCTCCTGACAGGAAAGAGAAGCAAGGGTGAGTTCAGCAGGAGCGAGACTCGCAGGGGTGGAAGTTGACTAGGGCTATTTTTACCGGGGCCTTGTCCCACTCTTCTTTCTTAATGAGCTTGCCCGCATTCTGGCTGCTACTCGGACGCGTGGACGCGAAGAAACAAAAAGTCAGGAACAACAGGACGGCGCAAACGAGCGTAACGGGCCTGGACTTGAGGGGGTAGTTTTGTGAGTTTTTCATTTTAAGTCCTTTCGAGAGGGACTTGTCTCCAGGAAGCGCGGATAGTGTCGAGTATGACATTAGCAAGCGCGGGACTTATTAAGAGGTGGGGCTCTTGCTAAATTGAACTTAACAAGCTACGCGCTTTTTATACGCCCGAGCCCAAATCCTGTCAACGACCTGCTCTTGCTCAAGACCAACATGGGCGCGGGCCACGGCGGCTCTTCGGGACGCTACGACCTCCTCAAAGAGGTTGCCTTCAACTACGCCTTCATGCTCAGCCAGTTCGGGATTACGAGCTGAAGCCACACAACACGGTGCAGAAACAAAGGGCCGCCCGAACGGCTGCCCTTTGTTTCTGGCTCAATTTCTCGGCCGGGGCGAAGGTCAAGGCGTGGAGACTAAAAACACGTCCCATGCCCAACGCCCGACGCGGGAGTGTTTCGCGTCGCCCACCTTCGCCCGATACCGGAACTGGTTACCGTACTGGTCGGCCCGCCTGGACTCTTTGTAGTCGAGCGAGATTGAAACGACATCGAGCGAGGGCAGCGTGTGCAGCTCACCCGCCTCCGAAACTCCGTTGTGGTTCGCGTCCTGCCATAAACGCAAGTTGGGGAAGACGGCGTCGCTACTGCTTATCGCGCCATCGCCGTTGCCCCCGTTTCCCGACTTGTCGTACTCGGCCAGCGCGAGGAACCCGTTGGGCTGCTCCACCTCCGGCTGCGGCGTGAAATTACCGAAGAGTTCCTTCCCATGATCTATCGCGCCGTTGCCGTCGCGGTCGAGCGCCAGCCACGCGTCGTCCGAGCCAGCTATCGTCCACGCCCTCCGCTCGGCAGCATTGACGCCGTCGAGGTCGAAGTTAACGCCGTTCTCCGCGCTGGTCAGGCGGAAGCCGTCGCCGCGCGGGTCAAGCAGGACGGGGGTGCTACAGTTCTCATCGCATTCACACTTACTGCGAATCCAGCAGCCGCCGGTGAGGCGGCATCTTCTTTCCAGCGTCGGCGAGCAATTGCCGGCGACCGGGGTGGGAGTCGGCGTGGGCGACGGCCTGCATTGAGGCGAGAGGGAGTAATTTTCGGGTCATTGTCGTCACAATCCAGGCCGCCGCAGCTCGTCGAGAACCACTGGTCGTTATCCCTGTCACAATATGCGGCGCAAACGCCGCGGAAAAATTCAGGGCAGGTTAGCTGGCCGCCCTGCCCATCAGGACAGGTTTTATTAATTTGGTATATATCAGCACATTGGCCTAGCAGATCCTCACAACCTGTGACCGCGGTTGTTCTTCCTTCGCCGCAATAACAAGTATATTTACTCTCTTTTGAGAAGGAGCAGGTCGAGCCTGGGCAGCATAAGTTTGACTGGGGCGGCCGCCTTTAGACTGAACCGCTAGTTTTGATTGAAGGGAGAAGTGCGAAGGAGTGTTGAGGCAAGGTGTCAGAAGAGTAAGACGCTTGAAGAATGGTCAATGTTGTTTCCGGGTCTCCCCTGTTCCCGTCTGGACAGGCACCACCTGCTTTACGTGTATTCGGCACGGGCGCGCCGTCCATGTCCATAAAACCCGTCCGGTCCCCGAAGTTGAGTAGCTGAAAGAAGAGGAAGACTCTTTTTATCTCCGAGTGGCGCGATTTCAGGTTGGGAAGATAATCCTCAGGGGTCTTAAAGACGTGGCTCTCTCCCGGCAGGAGGGGCACGTCTTCGGGCCGCACGGGTTCGCTGAAATCTATTAAATCCATTCTGCCGAAGCGAAGCGGGAAAATTATCGGTTGACCGCTAGAATTGAGCACCTCTGGAAGAGTCACCCCGAGTTTTAAGTAGTAAATCGGTTTGTCCGAGGTGTTCGTGACCTTAATCTCGAAGTTGCTTAGAAGCGGCTCAGCGTCGAGATTCTCGAACTCGATTTTCAGGGGTAAGTGGCGAGGTATCTGGTCTTCTATCATCCTCTCGCCTGAAGCGAGTTCGTCTTGAGGCTTCACGCCGAGTTTTCTAATAAACGTCTTCTTCACCTTCCAGGGACGTTTGTCCTCCTGCGGGCCGGTCTGAGCCAGGCTTGAAATCAGCTTCACACTGACCAGCGAGCAGAGAGAGACGACCAACAATAATCCAAAAATTCTTTTGCGTTGTGAGACGGCCTTCATCCGTTTTTCCTCCTGACAGCTTTGAAAAAGAGGTTAACAGGAGCGGGACTCGCTAACGAGTGAGGCTCTTTTAACCTGAGAGGCAAGGGTGGCGCTCACTGTATAACTCCGTCGTTGCGGGCTGTCAATATTTATCCCGTAATTCGGTTGCGGTTATGCGCGGTTCGGGGTTAAATATAGCTCCCCATGATCGGCGCGACACTCGATAATTACCGCATCCTCGAAAAGCTCGGAGCGGGCGGGCAGGGCGAGGTCTACAAGGGCGTTGACACGCGCCTCGGCCGCACGGTCGTCATCAAAGTCCTCCCGCCGGATTTGACCGTCAAGGCGGCCAACCTCAAACGCTTCGAGCGCGAGGCCCGCCTCGCTTCCTCCTTAGACCACCCGAACATCTGCACCATCTTCGACCTCGGCGACGCGGGCGACGTGCACTACATCGCCATGCAGTACGTCGAGGGGCGCAACGTCCGCCAGCTCGTCAACGGCCGCCCGCTTGAACTCAAAAGCGCGCTCTCCATCGCTATCCAGGTCGCAGACGCCCTGGCCGCCGCCCACGCGCGCGGCATCATCCACCGCGACATCAAGGCCGGCAACGTGATGGTCACAGACGCGGGCCAGGTGAAAGTGCTCGACTTCGGCCTGGCGAAACTCCTAGACGAAGACACGGCGCACGCCGAGGGCATACACCACACGGAGCTGACGGAGATCGGCGTCCCATACGGCACGGCGACCTACGCTGCGCCCGAACAGGCGCGCGGCGACCGCGTAGACAAACGCGCAGACATCTTCTCCACAGGCGTCTTGCTCTACGAGATGCTGACCGGCATCTGGCCTTTTCAGGGAAGGACGAGCGTGGACGTGCGCCACGCCGTCTTGCACGCGCAGCCCACGCCTGTCGCGGAGATGCGCAACGACGCGGTCCCGCCGCGTCTGCAACAGATTCTGGACCGCACGCTACGGAAAGAGCCGCGCGACCGCTACCAGAAGATAGATGAGTTACGCGACGAGCTGAAGAACGTCTTGCGCGAGGTCGTGGCCCGCGGCGGCGGCCAGTACGTCGAAGAGGTCAGCGAGACGGTGCGGCCGCGCCATCTTCCAGGCACGGGCGGAACCTTCTCGCGCCTCAAGCACTGGTTCCGCACGATCACCAACACGGAAGTCCCGCCGCCCACGACCGCGCCCGTCCATTCTGCGGGTCAGACCTCGCAGGACGTACACGAGACGCCCATGACGAGCGTCGGCGACTCGGATAAGAAGAGCGTCGCCATCCTCCCCTTCAAAAATTTGAGCCAGGACCCTTCTTCCAGCTTCTACGAGTTCTCGCTCGCCGACGCCGTCATCACGGAACTGGCACAATTAAAATCCCTCGTCGTCCGGCCCTCCTCCGTCATCATCAAGTACCAGGGCACGGAGCGCGACCCGCGCGACGCCGGCCGCGAGCTGAACGTGAGCGCCGTGCTCGCCGCAGGCTTCCTGCGCGCCGGCGACCGCATCCGCGTCACGGCCCAACTGCTGGACGTGGCGAGCGGCGACCTCCTCTGGAGCGACCGCATCGACGCAGACTCCGCCGACATCATCACCGTCCAGGACACCATCGCGCGGCGCATCGTCGAGGGGCTCAGGCTGGAGCTGTCCCCCGCAGAGAAAGACGGGATGGCGCAGCCCGCCACGGCCAACGCCGAAGCTTACGACGAGTACCTGCGCGGGCGCGACCGCATGGGCCGCTTCATCTATCACACCCTGGCGCGCGCCGACGTGGACGCCGCCATCGAGCATTTCAAGCGCGCGGCCGAACTCGACCCCAACTTCGTGCTTTCGTGGAGCGCGCTCGGCGGCTGCTACGCCAACCTCGTGCGCAAGGGCTTCGGCGACGTGGAGGATTACCACCACGCCGAGGAGGCTTTCGAGCGTGCGCTCGCGCTCGACCCGAAGAACTTCGAGACGCGGATGCACATGGTCTTCATACACCTGTCGCGCGGCGAGAAGCGGCAGGCGCGCGAGCTGCTCTCTCGCCTCAGGCGCGAGATGCCCAACGACGTGGGCGTGCATTTCGTCTCCGGCGTGCTGCGCCGGCTCGACGGCGACTACGACCGCGCGCTCCGCAGCTTCGACCGGATGGTCAAGCTCAACCCGGCCGAGCGCGTCGTCGTCAGCTACAACCGCGCGCGAATTTTCATGTATCAGCGGCGCTTCGAGGACGCGCTGATGGAGCTGGATCAGGGCGCGGCGATGGAGCCCGACCACCCGCTGATTAAGACTTTCCGCGGCCGCGTGCTCTACTACCGCGGCGAGATCGAGGAGGCGACGCGCCTGCTGGAAGAAGTCGTGGAGAAGAACCCGCGCCTTGACGGCGTGAGGCCCATCTACGCGACGTGCCTGAGCGCGATGGGGCGTCACGCAGAGGCGCAGGCCCAGTTGACCGAGCAGGTCAAGGACGTGGCGGCCGCCGACCATGACATCTCTTACTGGCTCGCCTCCGTCTATGCGCTCGAAGGTGACCGCGACCAGGCGTTCGAGTGGTTGGAGCGCGCCATCGCCCTCGGCAACGAGAACAAGACGTGGTTCGAGTCGGACCCGAACTGGGAACAACTGCGCACTGATGCGCGCTTCAAACAGTTGATGGAGAAGCTGGAGCGCACGCGCCCGCAGGAGAGGGGATAAGCAACCATGAGGACTTTCGTCGTCGGTGACGTTCACGGACGCCGCGCGCAATTGAGCCGCCTGCTCGACGCGCTGCCGCGCGACGAGGCCGCCGACACACTGGTCTTCCTGGGCGACTTGATTGACCGCGGGCCGGACGCGCCGGGCGTCGTCACGGACGTGCTGGAGTGGCGCGGCGCGAACCCTGAGCGCGTCGTCGTCCTGCGCGGCAACCACGAGCAGATGATGCTCGACTTCGTGGACGAAGACTCACGCCTCTGGCTGTCGAGCGTCACGGGCGGCGAGCAGACCTTTCAGCAGTACACGGGCGGCCCCCTGCACGTCGAGGCCGAGGAGGACTTCGAGAGAGCGCGCCGCCTGCTCGAAGAGAGCGTCCCCCCCGAGCACCTGGAATTTTTCCGCGAGCTGCCGCTCTATTACGAAGACGACTACGCGCTCTACGTCCACGCCGGACTAGACCACGGCAAGCACCCGCGCGACACCGACGCGCACCAGTTGCTGTGGACGCGCGACGCCGATTTTTATAAAAAATACCGCGGCAAGCCCTGCGTCTTCGGCCACACGCCGACGGCCTTCCTGCCGCTCCTGGGCCGCCTCGGCCGCCACGGCATCTACATCTCGCACAGCGCCATCGGCATCGACACGGGCTACAACTACAACTCGCCCCTGACCTGCCTCTCGCTCCCGGACTTCACCCTCCGCCAGTCCTACGCCGACGGCCAACTGGTCACGCACCAGATCACCAACTTCATCCCCGAAGAGCTGCGCGCGATGAAGAAGGCCGGCAGCGGCGCGTGAGCTTACTGACACAAACGTTCCTTCGACGCCAAATAATAATTAAACCTGGCAAGCCAATCTTCCAGGTAAGAGATGAAACACCGATTGACAAAAAAATAAGCAGGCTTGGTCGTAGCAGGATTCGGCGTGAGATGCGCGAAGAGGCGCAGGCTTTTCATCATTTTTTCTTGCGCTCGGAGTGGATGTCATTTGCGGGCGGCGGGTCACTCCCAGCGTTGGGCGTCTCGCGCCTATCCGTCGTAAAATAAGAGTCCTTGGAGGTATGTTCATGTCAGTCACGACTTATCAAGGCACAGTTGAGAATGGACTGGTTCGACTGGCGGGGAATGTTCGCCTGCCCGAAAATGCCAAAGTTTATGTCATTGTGCCTGACGTTGAATCGAACACTAGCGGCAAAAAGTTTGATTTGGCTGAAATGATCTCGCGTATGCCACCGGATTATCAAGTGAGCGAAGAGAGTTTTGGCGAGCCTGTCGGGAAGGAAGAATGGTAAATGCCCGCTTACGTTCCCGAAAAAGGAGATTTCATTACACTTTCTTTCGACTCGCAATCCGGTCATGAACAAAAGGGTAGACGACCCGCTCTAGTCATCAGCAACCTCCTTTTCAATAAGGCGACAGGTTTAGCGATTGTCTGTCCGATTACGAATACCAATCGCAACATTCCGTTTCATTTACCCGTCCCGAGCGCATCTTCGTTGACAGGCTTCGTCATGGCGGAACAGGTGAAGTCAGTTGATTATAACGCGCGCAATGCTGGATTCGTTGACAAAGCTCCGGTGCAATATGTCGAGGATGTGGTTGCAGTAGTAGACGCCTGCATTCATTAGTAATTTGAGGTCAAGATTATGGAGAAGGTTAACATCAAGGAGAAGTTTTCTCTCTTCGAGGACCGCTGGAGCCCGAAGGTCATCGGCGAGGTCAACGACTCTCACGTCAAGGCTGTGAAGCTCAAGGGCGAGTTCGTCTGGCACCACCACGACGACGAGGACGAGCTGTTCCTGGTGGTCAAGGGGAGCATAGTCATCAAGCTCAGGGACCGCGACATCCGGCTTGAAGAGGGAGAGTTCGTCGTCATCCCGCGCGGCGTCGAGCACATGCCCGTCGCGGAGGAGGAGGCGCACGTCCTCCTCCTGGAGCCTAAGTCAACACTCAACACCGGCAACGTGACGAACGACAGGACCGTCACCGAGCTGCAAAACATTTAGCCGCAGTCGAAACACGAATGAAGAAACACTTTCTGCTGTTGCCCCTTCTGTTCATTGCGGCCTTCGCCAAAGGCGAGCTGCCGGCGGACAACCAGGTGAAGCCCGCGAAGGTCGTCGAAGTCCCAGGCTACTCGGAGGGCGTCGTCTTCGACCGCGCCGGTAACGCCTACATCTCCGACACCATCAACGGCGCGATTCACCGCGTCACGCCCGACGGGCGCGAGAGCGTCTGGGCCAAAATCGGTGCGCCCAACGGCCACAAGATTCTCGGCGACGGCACGCACCTCGTCTGCGACGGGAAGGAGCGCGCCGTCCTGCGCCTCAGCGCCGATGGGCAAGTCATCGGCAAGGCGGCCTCGGAGTTTGACGGCAAGCCCTTGCGCTCGCCCAACGACCTGACGCTCGACCCGAAGAGCGGCGGGTTCTACTTCACGGACCCCGGCGGCTCAGGCCGCGATAACCCGATTGGCACAGTTCACTACGTGGACGCGAAGGGCAAGACACATCTAGTGGCCGAGGGCCTGGCGTTCCCTAACGGCATCGTGCTCCGGCCCGACGGGCGGTTGCTCGTCGCAGAGAGCCATTACAACCGCGTGCTCGTCTACGAGGTGCTCGCGCCTGGGAAGGTCGGCCCCATGAAGGTCTTCGCCACGCTCCCGACGAAGGAGGGCGAGCAGATTGACAATCAGCCGGACGGGATGTGCCTGGACGCGGACTTGAACCTGTACGTCGCGCACTACGGGATGCGCCAGGTGCAGGTCTTGAGCAAGGAAGGAAAGCTCTTGCGCCGCTACCCAGGCGGCAACCTGACGACGAGCAACGTCGCCTTCGGCGGCCCGAAGATGGATCAGCTCTACGTCACAGGCGCGCTCGGGGAAGAACGGACGACGAAAGGCGGGCTCTTCCGGCTGGACTTGAAAGGCGTCAAGGGCCTGAAGATTCTGCCGAAGCGTTAGGGAGAAAGGAGACGATTCCCTCGATGAAAAGAGCGCTCAGCGCAATCGTCGCGCTCGCGGCTCTCAATCTCTTCGCGCCCGCCGCCGCTCGCGCACAGCGCCGTGTCGAAGGGCGCACGCTAATCTCGCGCGCCACGCCGCCCCTCCGAATCAAGTTCGACAAAGACTTCGACTACGTGGGCACGCAGAGCTTCGTCCTCTACGGGACCGCGCAGGTCGAGCAGCACTTTTTCGTGGACGCAGACGACCGTGTCATCAAACGCCTGTTCATGGTGCAGTTCGAGGGCTACCTGCCGACGAACACGCACACCTACAACTACCAGATCAAGGAGACGGTCAAGCTCGGCGGGCTCGATTTCATGTACGACACGCAGGTCGCCAACGTGCCTAACTTCAGGAAGCAGTATCCGGACTCGGATGCTGGCCGCGCCGCCGCCTTTCTCGAAGGGAAGGGCTACCAACTGGAGGGAATGGACCTGGTCTTCCAGCGCTACATCCGCCTCGTGGACGAGTCGCGGCGCAGCGAGCTGCTCATCATCTACTACGAGAGCCTGAAGGGTACGGGCCTGACCGCCGCAGACCTCTCGGAGGGCGGCCGCGCCGCCGCCGACAGAGCGCGGGTCTTTCGTGAAGTCCAGCAGCGCGCCCTGAAAAGTTTCAAGGTCTCGAAATGAAGCCTTAGGTCTACTACTTTAAGTTTCGCAAGGAGGCAATGATTTATGCTCAAGGAAGGCGACGCCGCGCCGGATTTCACGACGCGCGACGAGAATGGCAATCAGGTCAGGCTCTCGGACTTGCGCGGCCAGAAGGTCGCGCTCTACTTCTACCCGAAGGACGACACGCCGGGCTGCACCAAGGAGGCGTGCTCGTTCCGCGACAACTACTCTGCGGTCGAGGAGGCCGGCGTCAAAGTCCTCGGCGTCTCGCTCGACGACGAGGCTTCGCACCAGGCTTTCATCTCCAAGTACGACCTCCCGTTCACGCTCCTCAGCGACACGGACCGCTCCGTCTCAGAGGCTTATGGCGTCTACGGCGAGCAGACCTGGGGCGACCGCAAGTACATGGGCCTCGCCCGCAAGACCTTCCTGATTGACGAAGAGGGCAAGATCAAGAAGATCTTCGACAAGGTCAACGTCGAGTCCCACGCCGACGAGGTTTTGGAAGGCTTCCGCTCTTAGAATCAGCCGGGCACGGTTTCATCCTCAAAGGGCAAAACAAGATAGCCAGGGGTCAGCGAAGCGCCACCCCTGGCTATCTTGTTTTGCCCTTTCAGGGCGGGATCACGGTTGATCCGCTTGAGTCTTAAGCGCGGCGTTCAAGTATCAATCCGGTGATGGCGCGCAAGGTCGTCATCGGCCTTTCTATGCGGTCGAGCGCGGCCGCGGCTTCAACGAACGCAGCTTGCGCGCGCTCGCGCGTCGCGTCGAGGCCGTAGAGCGCGGGGTAGGTGGCCTTGCGTGAGCGCGCGTCCTTGCCGGGCGTCTTGCCCAAATCCTCCGCGCTCCCTGTCACGTCCAGAAGGTCGTCCGTGATCTGGAACAAGAGCCCCAGCGCGGCGCTGTAATCGCTTACCGCCGAAAGTTCCGCGACGCTAGCGCCCGCAATGATCGCGCCCGCGCGCGCGGCGCAGGTAATCAGCGCGCCCGTCTTGAGGCGGTGTATGCGCTCCAGCTCCGTGCCCGTCACCTCGCGCGACTCGGCCGCGAGGTCGTGCGCCTGCCCCGCGACCATCCCCACGGGTGTGGCGGAAGCGCGCGCCACTTCCGCCACCAGCCGCGCGCGCACCTCAGGCGCGAGCTTCTCGTCCTCCGCGATTGTTTGAAAGGCGAGCGCCTGGAGCGCGTCGCCCGCGAGGATGGCCGTCGCCTCGCCGAAGCGTACGTGGCAGGTCGGCCGCCCGCGTCGCAAATCGTCGTCGTCCATGGAGGGCAGGTCGTCGTGTATGAGTGAGTAGGTGTGAATCATTTCGAGCGCGCAGGCCGTGTCCAGGAGCGCGCCCGGCTCCGCGCCGAGTTCGAGGCCCGCGGCGAGGACGAGGAGCGGGCGAAAACGCTTGCCGCCCGCGAAGAGGCTCCAGCGGATAGCAGTGTGGACCGCGACGGGCTCGCTCGCCTCCGCGGGGATGAGCCTGTCCAGGCGCGCGTCCACCAGTTCGCGGTGGCGCGCCAGAAACTCGCGCACCGTTTGGCGCTCGTCAGCGGCCGTGTAGATTTCAGAAGACGCTTTCGTCATCCTCGCCGCCCTCGTCCAAAGGGGACGCAAACCTCTCGCGCCCTGCGTCCTCCTCGTCGAACTCGCCCAGCACGGGGCGGCCCTCGCTGTCGCGCAGCAGCACCTCTATTCGCCGCTCCGCCTGGTTGAGTCGCTCCTGGCAGTCGCGCGACAGGCGCACGCCCTCCTCGAAGAGCTTCAAACTCTCTTCGAGCGGCAGGTCGCCGCGCTCCAACTCGCGCACCACGCGCTCAAGCGCCGCCAACTGCGTCTCGAAACTCTTGCCACGCGCCTCAGTCGTTTTTTTCATCTTCACTCATTTAGCCGTCCGCCGACGCCTTATTTCGTCAGCCAACTTCTCGAATTTGGCCCGGTACTTCCCAGCCATCTGGTAACACTTTCCGAAGTCCCGCTCGGCCTCTGCGTCCCGCCCTTCGGTCAACCACACCAGCGCCCGGTTACAGAAGGCTTCGCTGTCCGCAGGGTCCAGGGCCACCGCCCTGTCAAGGTCGCTCATCGCGCCCTTCAGGTCGCCTTTGATTCTGCGGGCGTTCCCGCGGTTGCTGTACGTGTAGGCGTCGTTCGGGTCGAGCGCCAGCGCCTTCTCGTAGTCCGAGAGCGCTTCGTCAATCAAGCCCCTTTCGGCCTTAACGTAACCGCGGTTGTTGTATGCGAGGCCGTAATCCGGCCTCAGCTCGATGGCCTTTTCGTAGTCGGCGAGCGCCCCGTCCAGATCGCCCTTCTCCGACTTGATCGTGCCGCGGTTGTTATAGGCCGGCGCGTGAATCGGGTTCAACTCTATGGCCTTGTCGAAATCGACGAGCGCCGCGTCCAGGTCGCCTTTGTCCTGTTTGGCGTTGCCGCGCCAGAAGTAGAAATCGGCCTGGTTGGGGTCGAGCGCGATGGCCTTTTCGTACTCGGCGAGCGCCCCGTCCACGTCACCCTGTTGGTGTTTGGCCCCGCCCCGCTTGTAATGCTCGTCGGCGGAGTCCTGCGGCTGCCGGCAGCCGGACGCCGCCAGCAACGCGGTTATCAAGATCAGCGCAAGTCTCATCACCGACCCTAACGGTAAGGCTCTTTGCAGAGCGCCCGCGTTACCTACGCCGGCCGGTCCCGCGCTTCTGCGGCAGAATTTCCGGCAGCCGCTTCTCGATCTCCGTGCCGATGTCCGTGCCGATGGCCGGCAGGTATTTAGCTATGTTGTCAACGATGCGCTTGGCGAGCGTTTCGTCGCGGACGCCGACGACCTTCCAGCGATTCTCCGGCGTCCGCTGCATCAGGAGTTCCAGGCTGCGCTCGCCCTGTCTGGCGGTGACGACGGCCGTCTCGCCCTCGCGCTTCACGTCCGCAATGAAGGGCATGGAGAGCGCCAGCAGGAAGAAAGGCTTGCCCGCGGCGCGCGCGGTCAGCTCTTTGACTTCGCGCATCACCTCGCCGCGCACGTTCTCCGTCACGGTCGGCAGCAGCGTCGGCACGAGCGCCTCGACGCGCCGGCGCATCTCAGGCGTCAGCGCCGTCCCCAACCGGCCGAGCGCCTGCTCGACCACCTGCGGCGCGAAGCTCTGGACGACCTGGCCCGTGTCCACCACCTTGTCGAAGGCCGCCGCGTCGTCGCGGTGCGCCGCGTCCACGACGAGCGCGAGCGAGTAGGACGGCCGCGTCTTGTAGATCTGCCAGAAGATGACTCCGCCGATGACGAGGAGCAGCAGGACGGCGCCCGTGATAATGGGCCATTTTCTGCGCCGCGGGCGGAGGCCGCCGCCGTAAGCGTGCTGCGCCGCCGGGCCGAGGTGCATCATCTCGCGCGCGCGGTCGAGGCTGATGACGATGCGGCTGCGCTTCTGCGTCGGGGGGTTGTTCGGTGGGGGGGCTGACATCAATTGTTCTCCACTTCTTCCACGCGGCAGCGCAGCGCGCCCTCCGCGAGCCTCAGTCGGATCGTCTCGCCTGCGCGCACCTGGCGCGCGTCACGAAGGATGACACCACTTCGGTCCTCGGCCACACTGTAGCCGCGCTTAAGCACCGCGAGCGGCGAGAGCGCGTCGAGCGAGGCTGCGGCGGCCGCCAGACGCGCGCGCGCCTCCTCCAGGCGCGAGGTCACAGCCGCGCTCTGCTCTGCGCGCAGGACTATGAAGCGCGCGTGCGCCGCGGAGACGCGTGCGCCGAGGCGCGCCGGCGACAGGCGGCGGACCACAACGTCCGCGCGCCGCCTCGCATCTTGCGCCCGGCGCAGTATCAAAGTCTCTATCCTGTGCCCGGCCTCGTCCACGCTCGCGCGCGCCTCGTGGAGCCGCTCGCGCGTCTCGTCGAAGGCGGGCGACATCGCAGCCTCCTGCACGCGGAGTCGCGCGTCCACAACCATCGAGCGCGTAGAGCGCACGAGGTCGCGCGTCAGCGCCTGCACGTAGGCGGCTAATTCGTCCTCGCGCGCGGCGACCATCTCGGCGGCGGCCGAAGGCGTCGGCGCGCGCAGGTCAGCGGCGAAGTCCGCGATGGTCACGTCCGTCTCGTGTCCCACGGCCGAGATGACAGGGACGGCCGAGGCTCGAATAGCACGCGCCAGCTCCTCTTCGTTGAAGGCCCACAGGTCTTCGGCCGAGCCGCCGCCGCGCCCGACGATGATCACGTCAATGCACTCGTCGGCGCGCCCCTCGAAGAGCGCGCGCTCGTTGAAGTCGTTGAGCAGCCGTATGGCCTGACTGATCTCTGCGCTCGCGCCCTCGCCCTGGACGCGCGTCGGGGCGAAGAGCACGTGAACCGTGCGCGTGCGGCGCGCGAGCACCGTCAGGATGTCGCGCAGAGCCGCGCCCGTCGGCGAAGTCACCACGCCGACGCGTCGCGGGAAGAGCGGCAGCGGCTGTTTCAGCTCCTCGTCGAAGAGGCCCTCGGCCGCCAGCCTGTCGCGCAACTGCTCGAAGGCGACGCGCAAGGCCCCCGCGCCGACGGGGTCGAGCGCCTCGACGATCAACTCGTACTCCCCGCGCGGCTCGTAAACGGAGAGTCGCCCGCGCACGCGCACCTGTAGGCCGTCCGAAGGCCGAAAGCGTATGCGCCCGTTGACGCCGCGGAAGCACTTGGCGTGGAGTTGGGCCCCCTCGTCCTTGACGGTGAAATACCAGTGGCCGGAGGCTGCCGCCTTGAAGTTAGAGATTTCCCCCTCGACCCAGACCGTCGGGAAGCGCGCCTCAAGCGCCCCGCGCACCTGCGCGGTCAACTCCGTCACAGAGAGCGGCCTGCGCTCCGTCGCGTCGAAGAGGGATTGGAGCAGGGGATGCGTCATTGAGCTTCGTCTGAAGAGAGCGCCCTTTCTAGTTCCACGACGAGCGGGGGTAGTTCCTCGACGATTGTACGCTAGACGATGTCCAGATTGATGTCAAAATAGGAGTCAATCAGCCGATTACGCATCCCGATTATTTCGGGCCAGGGGATGCCCGGGCGCATGGATTGGCAAGCCGGCGAAACCCTGCTCGCTGCTTCTCCGATAATCTCTATGGATTTAACCAGGGATAAAGCGAGCATCCGGCTGGCATCCAGATCAACTCTCGATTTGCCTGAGACAAAAGATAAAGCGTCGCGCGCAGCGTCAAGCATGTGTCTGAGGCGAATTGAGTCATCCTTGTGCATATTGCACCTCGGCCGTCGCCATAACTTCGTCGCGGAAGTAGCGGCTCAGGTCTTGCGGAGTCCTCAAGTCAACCTTACGATTTCCAAGCAGCGCGGACAACTCGCGTTCCATCCGCGCCAGCCCGAACAGGCCGGGCACGTGGCCGGGCTCAAACTCCACCAACACATCAACGTCGCTCGTCGGCCGGAAATCGTCCCGCAGGACCGAGCCGAAGAGAGACAGTCTGCTGATGTGCTGACGCCGGCAAAAGTCTGCGATCTCCTCTTTTCTGATCTCGACGTTCTGCTGCTTCATCCGCTGTCTGCTGCTCCAATGAAGACCGGATTGGGCGCGTGTGACAATTTAAGAATGAGGGATGAAAGGTGAAAAAACAAGTCCTTATTGCCCGGCCTCGTCCGTCGCACGCTCAGTAGCCTTGCGGGTGTGAGAGCTGCGCGACCTGCTTGCGCAGCTCCGGGTTGGTGAACTCGATCTTGAGCTTGTGAGACTTGCCGGGTCTTTTCCCGGCGGGCGGCCGGAAGGTAACGACGTACTGCGAGCGCAGCTCCTGCTCCAGCTCGGCGAAGACCGCGGGCAGGTCCGTCTTCTTCTTCGGGAAGAAGGCGCGCCCGCCCGTGCGCTCGGCCACTTTGCGGAGCGGGCTTTTCTCCATGTCGTAAAAGTAGAGGTCGGCGATGCCTATGACGTAGACGGCGACGCCCATCTGGACGGCGCGCTCGACCGCGTCGTTCAGCTTCTTGTGGCCGCTCTTCGTGTCCAGGCCGTCCGTCAGCATGATGATCGCGCGGCGCGTGTCGGCCGGCGTCGCCGAGAGGACTTCGTCCGTCACGACCCAGACGGCGTCCCAGATAGCCGTCACGGTCGGCGCGTCCGGGTCCACGCGCGGCCCGCCCAGCGGGATAGGCAACTGCGGCGGGAGCTTCACGTCCATGACCGCCCCGCGCACGCGCTCCAGATCATTCGTCAACTCCTGTTCGAGGACCGTATCGCCCGCGAACGTGGCGACGGCTATACGGTCCTCGCCCTGGCGCGCGACCGCGTCCACGAACGTGTAGACGGCCATCTTGGAGTTGGGCAGCGTGCGTGCCTGCGACGGGCTGATGTCGAGCAGCAGGACGAGCGAGAGCGGCCGGCTCGTGCGCCGCTCGAAAGTGACTATCTCCTGCGGCACGCCGTCGTCGAGCACGCGTATGTCTTCGCGGCGCAGCGTATGGACGAACTGCTTCTGCCTGTCCAGGACTGTGAACGTCACGGAGGGGGCGGGCTGCTGCGCCAGCGCAGGCCCCAGGCTGAGCGCCACGCAGACGGCGACGAGTAAGACGCTGACGCACGTCTTTGCGCGAGGGTGAAACATGACCGGCTCCTCCTGCTTCAGTGCCTACCGGCGATTGTCCGCCGGGGCATAGTAGCCCTGCGGGTGGGCGAGCCGCAATTTCTGTTTGCGCAGCTCAGGGTTGACGATCTCGATCTTGACCTTACGCATCTTTTCGCCGGAGCCCTTCGCCGCCGCAGGCGAATAGGTGACGACGTACTGCGAGCCCAGCTCGTAACTCAGCTCCGCGAACGCCTCCCGCAGCTCTGCGACCTTGACGGGGAAGTAGGCGCGCCCGCCCGTGCGCTCCGAGAGTTTACGCAAGTCGCCCTTGTCCACCCCGCCGTAATATTCGTCGCCGACGCCCATCGAGTAGACGGCCGTGCGGGCCTTGATGGAGCCCTCTATGACCTCGTTCAATTTGCGCTTGCTGCTGGTATCAAAGCCGTCCGTGAAAAGGATAATCACGCGGCGGGCGTCGGCCGAAGACTGGGCGCTGACTTTCTCGGACGCCAGCCAGACGGCGTCCCAGATAGCCGTCGAGCCTTGAACTATGTCGGCAGGCACAGGGACCAGCACGCCTTTCTTGACTACGCCGACGCCGCTGACGTAGCCCTCAGGCGGTTTGAATTCCAGGCCGCCGACCGCCGCTCGCGCCCTTTCAAGGTTGTCGGTCAGCTCCTGCACGAAAATAGCTTCGCCCGTGACTCTGAGGACGCCGACGCTGTCGCGCTCCTGGCTGAGCGAGTCAATCAGGTGCTGGGCCGCCTGCTTTGCGACCGGGATGATCTTCTCCTGAGAGAGGCTCATGTCGAGCGCCAGGATGATGACGAGCGGCTGTGCGTCTCTCCGCTCAAGTGCTGTGACCTCCTGCGGCACGCCGTCCTCAAGCACGCGCACGTCCTCCTTGCGTAAGGTCGTGAAGGGCTGGCCGCTCTTATCGACCACTGTGAAGGAAAGAGTGACCGCAGGCTGTTGTGCCAGGACGTTAGCGGCCGCGAGCGCCGCGAGCAGGCAGGCGGCGGCCGGCGCGAGAAGGGCACGCTTAAGTACGCGAGAGTAAGCCATCAAGTGTTATCTCCTGTCCTATTGCTGGCGGCGCGCGGGCCGAGGCCCCGGCGGCGCGTTGCGGGCGTAGTAGCCCTGTCGGTAGAGGAGCTGCAATTTCTGTTTACGCAGCTCGGGGTTGACGATCTCGACACGGACCTGTCGAAAATTTCCATCGCGCTTCATGTTAGAGGGCCGGTAGGCCAGCAGGTATTGCGAGCGCAGCTCCTGTTGGATCTGCTCAAAGGCGACGTAAAGTGACGCCTGGTCTGTGGGGAAGAAGACGCGGCCGCCAGTCTTCTCGGCAACTCTCGTCAGAGCGTCGTCGGCGATCTCGAACTTTTCGTCGTCGCCGATGCCTACGGAGTAGACGATGACGTTATTACGGACGGCGAAGTCAATCGCCTCCGGTCTTGTGGTCATGCTGCTGGTGTCGTCGCCGTCGGTCAGCAGGATGATGGCGCGGCGCGACTGCGCGGGCGTCTGCGAGAGCACTTCGCTGACCGTCATCCAGACGGCGTCCCAGACGCCCGTGTAGCAACGCAGCTCGCGCGCGGTCGTGCCGCTGCTGCTCTCGCATTCAGGAGAGCCCTTCGGGAACTCTATGCGAACGCGCTCGACCGCGTCGCGCAGTTTTTTGAGGTCGTTGGTCAAGCCCTGTTGCAGCACGGCTATGCCCGTGAAGGAGATGACGGCGGCCTTGTCCCTGTCGGGACGCAGGAAGGAGTCTATAAAGGCGCGGGCGGCCGTTTTTTCCTGCGGGAGCGTGCGCTCCTGCGAGCGGCTGGTGTCGATCAAGAGGGCGAACGTGAGCGGCAGGTCCGTCTCGCGGTCGAAGACGGATAGCTCTTGCGCCACGTTGTCTTCGACGACCCGTATGTCCTCGCGCCTGAGCGTCGTGACGAAATGCTTGTCCTTGTCCACGGCCGTCAACAGGACGGTCGCCAGGTCCGCGTCTACGCGCAAGACATCGTCGTCATCGTCGCCCGCGGGCGCACGGTTTTGTGCGGAGGGCTGTGGCGTCTTCGGCGGCTGCTGCTGCGCGGACGCGGGAATCGAGGCGAGCGACAAGAGGGCCGCGACGAGTAAGGCGCGCGTCCTTCCGTGAAGAGGAATCATGTGGGCAGGCTCCTTTACAGTCGTCTACTTCGGGCGAGGCGAGCTACGGGCATAGTAGCCCTGGCGGTAGAGGAGGCGCAATTTCTGTTTGCGCAGCTCGGGGTTGACGATCTCGACGCTGACCTGTCGGAACGAGCCGTCGCGCCGGGTGTTGGATGGGCGGTAGGCCAGAAGATACTGCGAGCGCAGCTCCTGCTGAATCTGCGCGAAGGCGGCGTCGAGTTCCTGCTTGCTCTCCGGGAAGAAGACGCGCCCGCCCGTCCGCTCGGAGATTTTTTTGAGTGCGCCCTCGTCGATCTTAAACTGTTCATCATCGCCGATGCCGATTGAATAGATGACGACGTTATGCTGGACGGCCAGGTCAATCGCCTCCTGCCTTTTCGTCATGCTGCTGGAGTCGTCGCCGTCCGACAGAAGGATGATGGCGCGGCGCGCCTGCTCTGGCGTCTGCGAGAGCACTTCGTTAACCGTCACCCAGGCCGCGTCCCAGACGCCCGTGTAGCAGCGCGGCTCGCGCTCCTGCGTGACGTTGCCCGCACACTCCGGCGAGCCTTCCGGGAATTCAATGATGACGCGCTCGACCGCGCCGCGCAGTTTCCCGAGGTCGTTCGTCAAGTCCTGTTGCAGGACGGCCTCGCCCGTGAAAGAGATGACGGCGGCGCGGTCTTTGTCGGGCCTGAGCACGGAGTCTATGAAGGCGCGGGCGGCCGATTTCTCGTCTGGGAGTGTGCGCTCCTGCGAGCGGCTGGTGTCGATCAGGATGGCGAGCGTGAGCGGCAGGTTCGTCTCGCGCTCGAAGACGGATAGCTCCTGCGCGACGCCGTCTTCGACGACGCGCACGTCTTCGCGCCTGAGCGTCGTGACGAAGCGCCTGTCTTTGTCTACGGCCGTCAGCAGGATATTCGCCAGCTCAGTGTCCACGCGGACGATGTCGTCTTCACCGACGGGCGCTTGATTGTCCGTGGGGGCCGCGGGGGGGGTTCTCGGCTGGTCGCCCATGACGCGCCGCATTCGTTTGGCCGGCGGCGGCTGTTGGTCTTGCTGCTGCTGCTGCTCCTGCGCCCGCGGCGCGGCTGCGAAGAGGAGCACGAGCGCCGGAAGAAGAATTAAGACACAGACCCGGCGCAACATAAAACTCTCCCCCTCTTGCTTGATAAACCGTCTGTGAAAAAAGTTCTCTCAGGGCGCGGCAGACTCGACGGCCGGGCTCATGCGCACGCTCGCGCCGTCGCGGTTGACGCGCACGCGCAAGCGCCGCCCCGGCTGCGCCCCCGGCGCGTTCGAGGCGTAAGTCAGCTTATACGACATGCGTAATTGGGCCACTATGTCGTCGTAGGCGCGCTGCATGTCTTCGAGGCGCGTGATCGGGTAATAGACGCCGCCGGAGACTTCCGCCAGCTTGCGCCCTTCCTCCTCGGCGCGCGTCGTCAGCGTCAGGTAGCGGCGGCGCGTCGGGTCAACGGTCGTCTCAGCCCGCGCAATACTCGCCTCGCGGATGAGGCCAGAGGGGACGTAGAGCGGGTAGATGAGCGCGCCGCTCTCTATGACGGCGTCGAGGATCGCGCCGTACGGGACAAAAGACTTGTTGTCGTCGCCGTCGGACATGATGACGACCGCCGTGCGCTCGCCCCGCAGGCCCTTCAACTGCTCGACCAGCGTGTAGGCAAGCGCGTCGTAGAGAGCGGTCGGGCCGCCCGCCTCTATGTCCTTGAGCCGCTCGGAGAGGAGCGCGCGGTCGGTCGTGAAATCAGAGATGACCTGTACGTCCTCGCGGAAGCTGATGACGGCGACGCGGTCCTGCGCGCCGACGGTGTTGATGAAGTTGCGCGCGGACTTGCGTATGAAGTTGATGTGCTCGTCAACGCTCCCCGAAACGTCGAGCAGCAGGACGAGATTGAAAGGGGCGTTCGCGGGCTCGACACGCTCGACGCGCCGCTCCTGCCCGTTCTCGAAGACGGAGAAGTCGGGCTCGGAGAGTCCGGCGAGAGCGCGGCCGTGCCGGTCTGTGACGCTGACGTTGAGACGCATCAACTGGCCGCCGGCGGGCGTGGCGATGACGCCGGGCGCGGCGCGGCGGACAAGCGCCGGGGCCTCCTTCGGCGGCGGGAGCGTCTTGGCGTAGTCACCGAAGTAGCGCGGGCTGACCTTGCGGACAGCGTCCACCAGTCCGCTGTCGCCTGAGCGGACGACGGCGCGCACGGCCTCCGTCAGCGGGCGCTCGCGCAAGTCCGAAGGGACCATGCTCGGGTCAACGTTGAAGAGCATAAGGCCACGGCGCGTCGTGAAAGAGAGTTCGATGCGGTCCTCCTTCTTCGCCTTCTTGTCGCCGAGCTTGCCGCCTATACTGAAGACGCCGCCGCGCTTCTCTTTGACCTCCGGCAGCTCTACGTCGCTGAAGAATCGCGGGCGGCTGGCCTCCCAGATGAGGTTAAGGTGGACGGCGTCCACGGGCACGTCCGCGCGAATTGTGCCAGTGTCTGTCAGGACTTCGGCGCGCGCGAGGTTGCCGATGACATCGACGGCCCCGGCCTCGCTCAAGACTTTCACGCGGGCGCGCGAAGGGACGCTGACCGAGAGGTCTATGCGGTCGCGCTCGGGCCGCGCGCGCACGTCTATCTCGACCGAGGCGCCTTTGTTGACGGAGACGATGTCCGATTCATTGACGGTCGCACCGGGCGAAGAGGCGCGGAGCGAGACGCCTGTGCGCCCGTCCACGGCCGTGACGACGACGCGCCCGTTGCGGTTGTGAATCGAGATCGTGGCCCTTTCGGAAGCGTTCACCTCACGCTCGACGGTCTGCGCCGACGCCGGGGCGACGCAGGCGAGCAGGGCCAGCAGCGAGGCGTAAAGAAATCTCGGTTCCGGGCGGGGCCGTGCGGGGAACTTCCGGTAAAACATAGCCCAAATCTTGCCTGCGGAGGCCGCCGCCGGTCAAGCGGCGGGAAGAAGGGATGAGGGATGAGGGATGAAATAAAAACAGTTTTTCTTCAGCCCTCAGCCCTCATCCCTCCTTCATTGCGTCGTTTCGGCGAGGTTGGATTTGTACTTGGTGTTGGTCTTGCGGTCTGTCAGCTCGACGTAGACCCAGCTCGGGGGCAGCGCGTCCGGCTCTAAGGAGAACCAGATGCTGTTCAGGTCCTTGTTTTTGCCGAGCGCGCAGAAACCGTAGAGCCGTTTCCCGTCCTGCTGGTAGATGTCCACCCAGGTGCGCGAGGACGACTTGTTGTTCCCGCAGGGCGGGAGGTCTGGCGCGGCGGCGAACATCGCGTCCGGGTACGCCGCGAAGTTCTCGACCGCGTACTGGTAGCGCTTAAACTGCTTCCCCCCGGCCTCGTACAATTCGTAGCCCGTCAGGAAAAGGACGGGGTTCGGCAGCGGGGGGCCCTGCCGCGTTGCAGAGGGCGCGCGCGCGGCGGCCGCCTCCTGTGCCAAAACGTTCGCGCCCGCGAGCGCCGCCAACAGCAGGGCGGCCACGAGCGCCTGGGCTTTCCGTGGGACAATCGGGTTCATCGCTGTTTCCTTTCAGTCGCTCTTGATTTCCGTTCGAGTGCTTGAACACCGCGAGGACCACGGCGTCTTTTATTTCACTCCGGCCGGTAAGTCAATAACTTTCCCACGCGTGCGCGTTTCCATTAAGAGCGCGCAGATTTATTCATGGGGAAACTTTATTGTTCGCCGCGGTGGAAACAATATACAATCACCACGACCGAACGAAAGAAGAAGCCGCCGGACGAAAGGGGTCGAGTTTAAGGTGCGCCACGCTGGCACAAAATACCTGCTCGCGCCGGGCGCTTGCCTGGCGCTCGTGCTCGCGCTCGCCGCTGGAGTTTTGGCACAGGCGGCAGAGCCGGAGCCCGTCGCAACCAAGTTCGACGAATACGGGCAGCTCGGCTGGTGCGACTTGAGCGCGCGGCTCGACAACTTCGCCATCGCGTTGCAGGTGACGCAGAGCCTGGGAGGTTACGCCATCCTCTACGGCCCCGAAGGCGACACGCCCGGAAACACTAAGGCCGCCCTGTGGGCGCTTCAGGACTATCTAGTCAACAACCGTGGCATTAACAAGGAACGTCTCAAGCTGGTCTACGGCGGGCGCTACCAGAATATGACCGAGACGAGGATGGAGTTGTGGATCGTCCCGGAGGGCGCGCCGCCGCCCGACGCCAAAGAGTACAAGAACGACTCGTCCAGCTTCACGGGCAAGTTCGCTGAGCTACATACTTACGAGGGGGCCAACGGCGACGGCGGCTTCGGCCCGTCCACTGGCGACGCGACCGTCTACGGTTTCGCCGACGCCCTGCGGCAGCAGCCTAAGACGCGGGCCTACGTGGTCGCCTACAACTCGCAGGCCGCGGCGACGGGGGCCTGGCGCAGGGCGGCCAAGGACATCGTCAGCCAGCTTAACAGTCAGGGCGTGCCGACGGAGCGCGTCAAAACAATTTTCGCGGGGTACGAGGAGAAGCTGGAAGAATATGCGGCCGGGAAGGTGCAGCTCTGGATTCTGCCGGAGGACGCGCCGCCACCCGCCGCGGAGGCCGTGGCCGAGCGCAGGCCCGAAAAGGCCGTCAAGCTCGCCGACCTTTATGACTCTTCCGTCGGCGACGCCGACGCCGAGAAGCGCGCCCTCGAAGGGTTCGCGGACGTGTTGCGCGCCGACGAGCAACTCAGCGCGTGCGTCATCGTTCACCTGCCGCCAGAGCAGCGCGACCCGAAGGCCGAGCCGGACCAAAAATCTGCCGACGACTTTCTGCGACTGATCGAGCGGTGGAAGGCGCAGCTAGTCACGGACTACAAGATCGACCAGACGCGCCTCGTCGTCACGGTCGCCTTCCAGACGGAGGAGTTCTCGACAGGGTATCTGGAAACGTGGGTCGTGCCGCAGGGCGCGGCGCTCCCCGACCCGTACGCGCCGCAGGAAGTGTTTGAAGAAGCCGTGGCGGAAGAGAGCCCGCAGTAGAACTTTAATCTTGACGGCAAAGAGAGGCGGCCGCTCTTACACGAAGAGCGGCCGCCTCTGTTTTGACGATTAACCATCCGGCGATCAGGGCGCGACCGTTATCTCGCGCGAGGTCGAGTTGTAGTCACCGTTGGCGACCACGTTGCCGGACTTGTCAACGAGTTCGAGCTTGACGGTGTGCTTGCCCGCGCTCCAACCCTTGAGCCAGATGGGCTCCCACTTGTCCAGGAACTTCGCCTCGCCACCGTCAACGGAGTAGCGCACGCGGTAGTCGCCGCCGTCGCCCTGAAGCTTCGCGTTCGAGAGCCAGAAGTCGATCATAATGGCCTCTGCGTCCGCGCCCTTGTACTCGCCCTTCGGCCGGCTGTAGGTCAGCAAAGGCTTCTTCGCGTCCACGTCGCTCGCCGTCCCCGGACCCACGTCCTTGCCCTCGCGCGGCGCGGCCGTGTTCGCGTTCGCGGGCGGAGCCGCGGGCGTGTCCATCTTAGCCGGGTCCGCGCCGCCCTTTTTGTCCGCCATCACCTGGCCCGTGTTGGTCGTGGTCGGCTTCGAGGCGTCGCCGCCGCCCTTGACCGTGAACGTCACCATCTGGAACGCGCCCGCGTTCTTGAAGCTCTCGTGCCAGGGGCGCGAGGGGAAGGCGCGGATGGTGTGTTTGCCTTCGGCCACGTTGCGCAACTCGAAGGGCTGGTCGAGGTTGTAGTAAGCCTCGTAGGGCTGGTTGTCCAGAATGATGTGGATGTGGTTGCCCATCCCAGTGGCGGGGTCCTTGCCAGGCTTGTAGCCCTTGAGGTCGCCGGAGAGCGCGAGCTTGACGCTGACGGTCGAGCCCGAAAGGCTCGCGCCCTCGCGCGGCTCCACGAAGCGGAGCACTGGCGTCGCCTTATCCTGCTCGCCGCGTTGCGCCATCTGGTCTTTGATCTTCTGCGGGCGCTCGACCACGGTGAGCGATTGCTGCGCCGCAGGCGTTGGCGTCGCGCCCGGCGGCGTGACGTTCGTCGTCGCCGTCGTGTTCCTGTTGGCGTTATCCTCGGACGCGCAGGCCGCGAACAACAGCGCCGCCAGCGCGAGGACCGCCACCGAAAGCAGAGTCCGTCTCATAGGTTTCTCCTTAAAAGTTAGCAGTGGGCAGTAGGCAGTGGGCAGTAAAAGCAACTTTTCTTTACTGCCCACTACCTGCTGCCTGCTGCCCACTGCTCGTTTGTGTCGCGGCCGTCAGGCGCTGCTCGCAGGCTTGCCAGTCGATATTGGAGAAGAACGCCTCGATGTACTTGGGGCGCTCCGCCGGCTTGTAGTCCAATAGAAATGCGTGCTCCCAAACGTCCATCACCAGCACGGGGTTGAAGCCGGAGACGTTGCCGACCTCGTGCAACGTGATCCAGTGGTTGGAGAGCCGGCCGTTGGCGGGGTTCTCGTAACAGATGGCCCAGCCCACCCCGCGCATCTTGCCGACGGAGACGAAGTCCGCCTTCCAAACGTCGTAAGAGCCGAAGGATGTCTCGGCGGCCTTCAGGAAGTTGGAGCCCTTGTCGGGGTCAGTGGTGGTTGAGCCCTTCTTCATGTTGCCGAAGTAGTATTCGTGCAGCACCATGCCGTTGTACTCGAAGCCGAGCCTACGGGTCAGCTCCGAGTAGGCGGGCATCTCCTCCTGATCGACGCGCCCGTCCTTGAGGAACTCCGCAATCTTCTCCGTCAGCTTGTTAGTCTCCTTGACGTAGCCCTCGTAGAGCTTGAAGTGCATCTCCAAAGTCTCGTCCGAAATCCCCTTGAGCCCGGAGAGGTCGAACTGCCTGGCCGTGTACGAACCGTTAAATCCCATGACGCAAACCTCCTCAAAATAAGTGCCCGCGGTTACGGACTCTAACGAATCACGGAACCGCACTTGACGAAACGGAGCTATGCCCCGCCCCATTGTTAGCGTTCGATTATGGCGAATCAATTGAGAGCATAAATCTTTACCACGATGAAATGCAAAGAGGGAACGAGTGGCCTCCGAAAGTCCCGCCAGGGATGATTGAAAATAGCCCAGCACTTCAGTGCTGGGTAAGCAGCGAGAAAAGAGTTGAGTCCCGTAGGGACGACCGAGCATTTCGGCCGTCCCTACGGGACTCAATGTTTCTGCCACCATGTACCCAGCACTGAAGTGCTGGGCTATTGTCGCTCGTCCCTGGCGGGACGACATGGTTTCGTCTATTGCCCGAACATGACGTAATCGCCGTGCGACGTGGCCATCAAGAAGAGCATCGGCAAGGAGAGCCAGGCGTTGGCGCGCGAGGCCAGAAACCCTTTGCGACCGAGCGTGGCCGACTCAGGCGGAATCGGCGTGCCGTTCTGCGCGTTGTCCTTCGTCCAGGCGATGATCCGCTTCTGCGCGGGCCAGATGATGCCCCAGACGTTGAGGAGCATGATCATGCCGATGGCCCCGCCGATGCCTATGGAGTAGCTCTTGTTGCTCGCCCAGTTGCTGCCGTCCGGCGCGGTCAACTGCGAAGTGAGCCACCAGATGATGCCGGCCGACATCGCGATCACCAGCACGGCTATGATGACGGCCAGCACCCTCCCGTCGTTGATGCCCGATTTCGTGATGATGAAAAACTCTATGGCGAAGGTGACTACTGGGAACAGTATCCAGACGATGAGGACGACCCAGACGTTAGCGTTGGTCCCCGCCGTGTTCGCGTTGGCGACATCCGGCTTGAGGATGTACATCGCGTAGTAGGTCAGGCCGACCAGCACCGTGACGAGCGCGCCCCAACGGAAGAACCAGAGGGCGCGCGGCATCAGCTCTGGAATCACCTTGCCCTTGGTCGGCGCGTCGAGCGCCTTCATGAAGTTGACGTTGACGAGGTTGAAGAAGTAGAGAATCCCGATCCAGGTGATGCCGGCGACGAAGTGGCTCCAGCGCAGGAAGATTCTGGCGAGCGCATCAGAGTTCGGCGCGTGGAAAAGGTCTTGAATCACCGCCAGGTTTGACGGGAGATGAGCGAGCGATTCGATCAACATAATCCCTCCGAAACTTGTTGTTGGTGTGAACCTACGAACGCAGGACAACGCACCGGAACCGCGGGCGCTGGCGAGCGGCCACTGGCTCCGAAAGCCACTGAATTGTCAGGCAATACTCCGGCGAAGATTACTTTAAAGCGGTGGCGGTGACAAGTAAGAATCAGTCTCTCACTCGTCACTCGTCGGTCGGCCGGGGGCCGGCCGGGATGCCGCGGACGCTCGCCTGGTTGACGACGCGGACCTTGAGGTCGTCCACCACGCGCACCTGACACGAGAGGCGGATGTTCTCCGCCAGCCCCGCCTCCATCGCCAGCCGGTTGCGCTCGGCGTCGCCGATCTCGCCAGGGTCGCCCGCGAGCACCTCCACGCGGCAGGTCGTACACTTGGCGTTGCCGCCGCAGCGGTGCAGGATGTCAATCCCTGCGTCCTCTATGGTGAGCACGAGCTTGCGCCCCTGCTCCGCGTCGAAGGCCATGAGCCCGCTCGCCGTCTCAGCCTCAATCCTAGGCATCTCTCACGCTCCCGAATTGTTTTGTTTAATGAATGCGGAACAAACTTTGGCACAAAAGCCTTCGCCGCCGCAAGTCGCCGCGGCGGTTGCGCGCGCCTCTAGAGCTTCAGCTCCATGAACAGAAAGCCGTTGTCAGGGGTTTGATAGTAAGGCTCTATCTCCGTGAAGCCGAGCGAGCGGTAAACTTTAATCGCGCCCGCCATCCTGTCCGGCAAGGTGTCCAGGAGCATCCGCTCGTAGCCGAGCGCGCGCGCCTCCTCTATCAAGTGAACGGCCAGCTCGCGCCCTAAGCCTCGCCCGCGGAACGCTGGCCGCACATACAGCCGCTTCATCTCGCAGGCGTTCTCCAGAATCGGGCGCAGCGCCACGCAGCCCGCGACTTCGTCGGCTTGCGACGCCAGCACGAGCCGCCCACGAGGCGGCGCGTACGCGCCCGGCAGCTCGGCCAGCTCGCGGTCGAAATTCTGGAAACACAAACTGAAGCCGAGCCAGCCCGCGTACTCCAGGAACAGCTCGCGCGCAAGTGCCACCTGCTCAGGCGCCTCGGCCTGTACGAAACTGGTCAATTGGGCCATCGCCAAAAAAAGCGGCGGCGCGGTTGCGCGAAGGCGTCGCACCCGGAGGAGACCTCATTAGAAATCTCCACCGTGCCGAAGCCAGCGCGCCCGCGCCGCCCGTCCGTGTCGAAACTTTTAGGCCGTGAACGAGGAGCCGCAGCCGCAGCCGCCCGTCGCGTTCGGGTTCTTGAAAGTGAAGCCCGAGCCCATCACGCCCGTGACGTAGTCGATCTCGACGCCGTTCAGATACTGCGCGCTGAACATGTCCACGAAGAGGCGGACACCCTTCTCGTCGAGGACGTAGTCGCCCTGGCGCGAGGCCTCTTCGATGTTCAGGCTGTACTGGAAGCCGGAGCAGCCGCCGGGGACGACGCGCACGCGCAAGCCTGCGGTTTCGGGCAAGCCCTCTTCGCCGGCCATGAACTTCTTGATCTCTGTTGCCGCCGGTTCCGTCACGTTCAACGTCATCGTCGGAGCAGTTGTTGCAGACATTTAATTTTCTCCTTCAGTCATCGGTAGCCAGTTAAGTAAACCTGATTACCTTTATTATTGCAATTATCGAGCTTTGCCCAGAACGACAAGCTCTGGCTTCATAGCCTCTATCGAAACCTGGCGCGCGACCTCTTCGGCCACATGGCGGAAGGCCGCGGCCTGCGGCGACTCCGGCTGGCTGACGACGACGGGGACGCCACGGTCTCCGCCCTCGCGCACTTCCATTCCGAGCGGCACCGCGCCCAGAAACGGGACGCCGTACTGCTCGGCCAGCTTCTGCCCGCCGCCCTCGCCAAAGATATTGTAGCGCACCCCTGTGTCCGGCGCGACGAAATAACTCATGTTCTCGACGACGCCGAGCACGGGCACGGCCACCGTCTCGAACATCCTCAGCGCGCGCCGCACGTCCATCACCGCGACCTCCTGCGGCGTCGTCACGAGCACAGCGCCCTGCACCGGCACTAATTGTGCCAAACTTAGTTGCACGTCGCCCGTGCCGGGTGGCATATCTACGATTAAATAATCCAGCTCGCCCCACTTCACGTCCGTCAGGAACTGCTTGACCAGCCCGTGCAAAATCGGCCCGCGCACGATCATGGGCTTGTCGCCCGGCTGCAACACGGCCATCGACATCAGCCGCACGCCGTAAGCCTCTATGGGGAGCAGGCGGCCATCTTCGACCTCTGGCTTCGCCTGGCTCGCGCCGAGCATCTGCGGCACGTTCGGGCCGTAAACGTCCATGTCCATCAGGCCGACGCGCGCGCCGTCGAGGGCGAGCGAGACGGACAGGTTGACGGCGACCGTGGACTTGCCGACGCCGCCCTTGCCTGAAGAGACCGCGACGATGTTGCGCACACCCGGCATCGCCACCTTGTCGCCCAGGCCACGGCCCTTCGGCACCTCGGCGTCCATCGTCACGTTGACAGAGGTGACGCCTGGGAGCGCGCCGACCACGTCGCGGGCCGCGGCCTCCATCTGCTCTTTGACGGGGCAGGCGGGGGTTGTCAGCACGATGCGGAAGGAGACGGAGCCTCCCTCTATGCGTAAATCCTTGATGAAGCCGAGCGTAACGATGTCCTTGTGCAAGTCGGGGTCACGAACCTGCCGCAAGGCGTCGAGCACACTCTGTTCCGAAATTTGAGTCATATTCGTAAGCTTAGATGAATCTTTTCCAGGCCGCGTTGAGGCGACAGAAACAAAGCTTAATTATGCCGTAAACAGGCCGGTTTGTCATTTCGGGCGTGGGCGCGCAATTTTACGGCCGGGCCGCCGTTCCATGTGGCAGCAAACGGAATCCTGCTAGCCCAAAGGGAGGCGAAGCCACATGAAAGCCAGGACAAGCGTTATCCTCCTCCTCGTCGTCTCGACCACACTCGTCATCGCGGCCATCGCCGGCGGGGCCAACTACGCGCCGGCCGCCGCCACCACTACGGCCCGCGAAACTGCCGGCGACACGAAAGCCAAGAAGACCCTGCGCCCGTTTCGTTCCGAAAAAGAGCTGAAAGACTACTTCCGCGAGCTGGCCGAAAGGCAGCAGCGGGTGGCTAAGGAGCGCGCCGCGCAGGCTCAGGCGCAGCCCGCGTCCCCTGCGCTCGGCGCGACGACGACGGCCGACGCTCCGATGTCCAAGTCCGAGGCCGGGGCGAAGGCCGGCAAAGACGACGATGAGGACTCCGTCACCAACGTCCAGCACGCGGGCGTGGACGAGGGCGGCATCGTCAAGGTGCACGGCGACCACCTCGTCGTCCTGCGGCGCGGCCGCCTGTTCACGGTCGCCATCGGCGACGGCGCGCTCAAGCCCATCTCGACGGCCGACGCTTTTGGGCCAGAAATTAACCCGGAAGACACCTGGTACGACGAGATGCTGGTGGCCGACAACACCATCGCCGTCATAGGCTACAGCTACGACCGCGGCGGCACGGAGATCGGCCTCTTCAACATAGACGACGCGGGCCGCCTGCGCTACCGCTCGACCTACCACCTGCGCTCCAACGACTACTACTCATCGCGCAACTACGCGAGCCGGCTCATCGGCAACAAGCTCATCTTCTACACGCCGCTCTACCTGTGGCCCGGCGCCGCGGACCCGACCGAATCTTTCCCGGCGCTCAGAAAATGGCACAGGGGCGCGAAGGACAGTGAGTTCCGCACCATCGTCTCCGCGACGCGCGTCTACAGGCCGGAGCACACTGTCAACTCCGAGTACGGGCTGGCGCTGCACACAGTGACGGTGTGCGACCTGGGCGGGAGCGACTTGCGCTGCGCCGCGACGGCCGTCGTGGGCGCGCCGGGCCGCGTCTTCTACGTCTCGCCGGAGTCCGTCTTCGTCTGGACAAGCGACTGGGCGCGCTACTACGGGAGGTCTTCCGCGACGCGCTCCGAGTCCATGCTCTACCGGATGCCGCTCGACGGCTCCGGCCCGAGCGCGCTACAGGTTTCGGGCGCGCCCGTCGATCAGTTCTCTTTCCTGGAAAGCGCGGACGCGCACTTGAACGTGCTGGTGCGCTCCGAAGCCGCGGGCGAAGGGATGTGGGGCTCCGAGGTGGCGGCCGGCGATGTGGCCTTGATGAGAGTTCCGCTCACGAGCTTCTCGGACGGGTCCGAGTCCGTGCCGGCTGCCTCTTACCGTGAACTGCCGAAGCCCCCCGGCTCCACTTTCCAGAACCGTTTCGTCGGCGACTATCTGCTCTACGGCACGGGCAGTGGCTGGGGGCCGCCGGAGAACATCAACCGCGCGAGCCTCTACGCGGTGCGCTGGGCCGGGGGCGAGTCATCGGAGCTGAAATTGGCACACGGCGTGGACCGCATAGAGCAGATGGGTTCGGACGCTGTGGTCGTCGGCACGGACGGCTCGGACCTGCACTTCACGGGCGTGCGCCTGGGCGGTGATGGGCCGATGGTGGCGGGCCGCTACAGGCGCAAGGACGCGTCGCAGGGCGAGCTGAGAAGCCACGGCTTCTTCTACAAGCCGGACGGGCCGGATTCGGGTCTGCTCGGCCTGCCCGTGAGTTTGCCTGGGAGGCCGGGCTACGGGCACCTGTTCGAGGAGTCCGCGGCCGTCCTGTTCCTGCGTAACGAGTCGCTGAACTTGAAGGAGCTGGGTGAGCTGGCGGCGCGTCCAGAGCGGGCTGTGGACGACGGGTGCCGCGCCTCGTGCGTGGACTGGTACGGCAACGCACGGCCGCTCTTCCTGCGCGGGCGCGTCTTTGCGCTGCTCGGCTACGAACTCGTCGAGGGCCGCCTCGCCGACGGCCGCATCCGCGAAAGGCGTCGCGTCAGCTTCGCCCCCCAGCGGATGAGAATCACAAGGCGGTAAAGCAATAGCCCCGGCAGGGGCTGGCGGCTCCGTCCTTCTGACGACAACTCTTTGACAAACGAAGAGGCGCGAAGTTACGCTTTCGCTGCTTCATGTCACACTATCCGGCGCGCGTCAACGAGCACTTTCTGCATCCGCGTAATGTCGGCGAGGCCGCGGAGCCCCGCGTCGCAGGCGAGGCCGGGTCGCTCGCCTGCGGCGCGATTCTGCGGTTGACCCTCAACATAGACCCTCAATCGCAGAGCATCACGGACGCCAGGTTCAAGGCCGTCGGCTGCGGCTATCTCATCGCCGCGGCTTCCGTCCTGACAGAAACCATCAAAGACCTGTCGCCGGGCCGCGCCGCCGTCCTCTCTGAGACGGCCGTCACAGATTGGCTCGGCCCTCTGCCCGCCGGGCGCGAACACTGCGCGCGACTCTGCCGCGAGGCCCTCGTCGCCGCGCTGGCGAACTATCACAACTCTGCCCGCGAAGAGTGGGCGGGGGACGAGGCGCTGATCTGCACCTGCTTCTGCGTTTCCGAGAGAACGATTGAGCGCGTCGTCGCGGCGCGCTCGTTGCGCACCGTCGAAGAGGTGACGCGCGCCTGCCACGCGGGCGGCGGTTGCGGCTCTTGCCACCCGCTCATCGCTGACATCCTGGAAGATTACTGGCGCACGCGAGCCTGCGCGCCGTGAAAGAGATGATCTATTTAGACAACAACGCGACGACGCGAGTCGCGCCCGAAGTGCGCGACGCGATGCTGCCCTACCTCTCGGAGCTTTACGGCAACCCGTCCTCGGCCCACACCTTCGGCCGCGAGACGCGCCGCGCCGTCGAGAGAGCGCGCGAGCAGGTGGCAGAGCTTTTGGGCGCGCGCGAGTCGTCCGAGATAATCTTCACTTCCTGCGGCTCCGAGTCGGACAACTGGGCCATCCGCGGCGTGCTCGAACGCCGACCCGACAAGCGCCACCTCGTCACCACGCGCGTCGAGCACGAGGCCGTCAGGAACTTGTGCGAGAAGCTGGAGCGGGACGGCTACGAGGTGACGTGGCTCGACGTGGACGGAGAAGGATCGCTTAATCTTGAAGACGTGCGCGCCGCGCTCAGGCCGGACACTGCCGTCGTCTCCGTCATGCTGGCGAACAACGAGACGGGCGTGCTCTTCCCTGTCGAAGAGATCGGGCGCGTGGTGCGCGAGCGCTCCGAGGCCGCGTTCCACGTTGACGGCGTGCAGGCCGTCGGCAAGATTCCGATTGACCTGAAGAGCACAGAGGTAGACCTCTTCAGCCTCTCGGGCCACAAGTTCCACGCGCCGAAAGGCGTGGGCGCGCTCTACGTACGCGCCGGCCTGGACCTCGCGCCTTTCATCATCGGCGGCGGGCAGGAGCGCGGCCGTCGCGCAGGCACGGAGGCCGTCCCTTACCTCGTCGCCCTCGGCGCGGCCGCGGAACTGGCACACAACTTCGACGGTCATGGCACAATTCGTCGCCTGCGCGACCAGATGGAAGACGCTATCCTCGACTCCATCCCGAACGCGCGCCTGAACGGAACGCGTGACCGCGAGCGCCGCCTGCCCAACACCGCCAACATCTCTTTCGAGTATGTGGAGGGCGAGGCCATCCTCGCTCAACTGGACGACGCGGGCATCTCTGTCTCGACCGGCTCGGCCTGCAACGCCGAATCTCACGTCTCCTCGGCCGTCCTGCGCGCGATGAACGTCCCCTACACGGCCGCCCAGGGCTCCATACGCTTCTCGCTCGGCCGCTACAACACAGCCGAAGAGATTGACCGCACGCTCTCCGTCCTGCCCGCAATCGTTGCGCGGCTCTTCGAGATGTCGCCACATTAAGTAAGGCGAAAAGTAGAAGTGAAGACGAAAGCGCGGCTCTTGTGCTTCTCTTTTGCCTTCCGCCTTTTTACTTTTGCCTTCTTCAGAGTACAATTTGGAATCGGTTACGGACGTAGTCTTTCCACCAGAGACGGAGCACTCCTGATGTCAACCGAAAACCCTGCGGCCGCGCAGAAGAGCGAGCCGCTGACGCCCGCGGACAAGACGGACGCGCCGCATCGCGCGCGCCACGACAGCGTGACGCTACTCGAAACGGACGACTTCGTCTGCGTCCGCCCAGACACTTCGCTCGCCGAAGCCATCGAGCAGATGAAAAGGGACGAAGGCGGCTGCGCCATCGTCTGCGACGAAGGCGGCGCGGTCGTCGGCATCTTCACCGAGCGCGACCTCCTGAACAAGATCGTCGGCCAGCAGGTCGATATGAATGCGCCGGTTGGCGACTGGATGTCCCGCTCGGTCTCGACCCTCTCGACCGACGCGACCATCGGCGATGCCGTGCGCGTGATGGACGAGAAGAGCTACCGCAACATCCCGCTCGTCCGCGAAGGCCAGCTCATCGGCTCGATCTCCGTCTTCGACGTTATCACTTACCTCGCCGAGAGCTATCCGAAGGAGACTCTCAACCAGCCTCCAGTCCCGGCCCAGGTCATGGACACCCCCGAAGGAGGATGAAGGACAAGGCCGAGAGAAGAAGTTGTAAGTCCGAAAACTCCCCGCTCCCAAAAGCGACCACAACTTTCTTGCTAGCAAACTGAAAAGGAGACCTCATGAAATTTGACCGCGATAAATTCTGGACAGAGTACGAAAATCAGTTCGGGCATCCGCCGCACGGCCCTGAGAAAGCCTCCACCGAACAGCTCCTCGGTTTCATGGAGAACGACCCCCAACTGGCGCGCCTGGAGTGGGCCGCTTACCTGCTCGGGACCATCCGCAACGAAGTCGGCTCGAACATGCTGCCCATCAAAGAGATTAAGGCCAAGCCCACCAGCCCCGTCTGGATTAAATGGCAGAGTAAATATTGGAACACAGGTTTTTATGGGCGAGGCTATTCGCAGTTAACCGGGGAAGGAAACTATCGCCAGTTCGGCAAACTCCTGGGGATGGATTTGGTGAAGAACCCCGACCTGGTTCTACAGCCCGAGGTCGGCTACAAGATTCTGGCGACGGGGTGCGTGCAGGGGCTCTTCCGAGGGAGAACCAAGGCCCAGGGTGGCGGCCGTTTCAAACTCTCAGACTTCCTCACAGGGACCAAGAAGGACTACGTCAGCGCCAGGCAGATTGTCAACGGTATCTCCGGGGCGGCTTTCCAGCACGCCTTGCGTGAGGCCGGTTACAGCACGAAGTACGAGGCTTGTTTGCGCGCGGCCTCGATGTGAGTTGAAGTTCAGGGCGCACCCCTTGCGCGGGGGTGCGCCCGGCACGTCTCGAATCCGACACCAGTAAAGAGGACACGAACGAAGTAATTATGAGTACTGTCATCGAAAACCCCGCCGAGCAAGACAAGCACCTCGAAGAGCTTGAGACCGTCACGATCCGCTTCGCCGGCGACTCCGGCGACGGGATGCAGTTGACGGGCACGCAGTTCACGAACACGTCGGCCGTCCTCGGCAACGACATCTCGACGCTGCCGGACTTCCCGGCCGAGATTCGCGCCCCCGCGGGGAGCCTGCCCGGCGTCTCCGGCTTCCAGCTCAACTTTTCGAGCCAGGACATACGCACGCCCGGCGACCAGCCGAACGTGCTCATCGCCATGAACCCGGCGGCGCTCAAGGTCAACCTGCCGGACCTCGAAGAAGGCGGCACGCTCATCATCAACACGGACGAGTTCACGCCCGGCAACCTGGAGCACGCCGCCTACAAGTCGAACCCTCTGGAGGACGACTCGCTCAAGGGCTACCGCGTTCACCGCCTCCCCATCACGACGCTCAACATGAACGCGCTGAAGGGCAACGTGGAACTCTCGCGCAAGGAGATGGACCGCTGCAAAAACTTCTTCGCGCTCGGCGTGCTCTACTGGCTCTACGACCGCCCGATGGACGCGACGCTCAACTGGATTCGTGCCAAATTCCAGAAGAACCCGGAGGTGATGAAGGCCAACGAAATCGCCTTGAAGACCGGCTACAACTTCGCCGACACGACCGAAGTCTTCACCACGCACTACACGGTCAAGAAGGCGCAGATCGCGCCCGGCAAGTACCGCAAGATTACGGGCAACGAGGCCACGGCCATAGGCTTCATCGCCGCCTCGCAGCTCTCTGGCCGGCCGCTCTTCTACGGTTCTTATCCGATCACGCCCGCCTCGGACATCCTGCATGAATTGGCCCGGCACAAGAATTTCGGCGTCAAGACGTTTCAGGCAGAGGACGAGATCGCGGCCGTCTGCGCGGCCATCGGCGCGTCGTTCGCCGGGCAGATAGGATTGACCGGAACGAGCGGCCCCGGCGTCGCGCTCAAGCAGGAGGCCATCGGCCTCGCCGTGATGACGGAACTGCCGGTCGTCATCATCAACGTCCAACGCGGCGGCCCTTCGACGGGTCTGCCGACGAAGACCGAGCAGGCCGACCTTTTCCAGGCCGTCTGGGGGCGCAACGGCGAGTGCCCTGCCATCGTGCTCGCGCCGTCCACGCCCGCCGACTGCTTCCACATGGCGGTCGAGGCCGTCCGGCTCGCCTTCAAGTACATGACGCCGGTCTTCTACCTTTCGGACGGATACCTAGCGAACGGCGCGGAGCCGTGGGCTGTGCCAAAAGTGGAAGACCTGCCGAAGATCGAGATCAAGTTCGCGACCGACCCGACGAACTTCCTGCCCTACGCGCGCGACGAGGAGACACTGTCGCGGCCTTACGCGATTCCCGGCACGGCCGGCCTTGAGCACCGCGTCGGCGGCATCGAAAAGCAGCACCTGACGGGCAACGTCAACTACGACCCTGATAACCATCACTTCATGGTCAAGCTCCGCCAGGAGAAGATCGACCGTGCGGCCAACGACATCCCGCCCGTGGAAATCTTCGGCGAGCCGACCGGCAAAATCCTCGTGCTCGGCTGGGGCTCGACCTACGGCTCTATCACTTCGGCCGTGGAGAAGTTGCAGCGCGAAGGCAAATCTGTGTCGAGCGCGCACCTCCGCCACCTCAACCCGTTCCCGAAGAACCTGGGCGAAGTGCTCCGCAGCTTCGAGACGGTCATCATCCCCGAGATGAACCTCGGGCAACTCTGCACCATGATCCGCGCCAAGTATCTGGTGGACGCCGTCCCCTTCTCCAAAGTCAAGGGCCGCCCCTTCCAGATTCGCGAGATCATGCGCAAGGTCGAAGAGTATTTGTAATGTCGGCTTCAACGTCTAATTCTCGTTCCATCCACGAGGTGTACGCGGAAGGGCTGCGATACTTTATGGGAGAAGGAACGCTTCAGGGCACGCTGGCGCGAGTCTCCGCTGACCTGAAGGAGCGCGGGATTGATTACATGGTCATCGGCGCGGTCGCCATGATGGCTCACGGCTACCCGCGCTTCACGGAAGACGTTGACCTGGTGCTGACGGAGGAAGGGCTGGAGGCGTTCCACAGAGAGTTAATCGGGTTGGGTTACGCGCCAGCGTTTCCGGGGGCCAGGAAGAGGTTGCGCTCGACGCGCGACGGCGTCCCCGTCGAAGTGATCGTGGCCGGCGAATATCCTGGTGACGGTAAGCCCAAGCCCGTGAGCTTTCCCGTGCCCGCCGACGCTTCCGTAGAGATTGACGGCGTGCGCGTCGTCACGCTTGAGAAACTGATCGAGCTGAAACTTGCCTCCGGCATGACTGCGCCGGACCGGCTGAAGGATTTGGCCGACGTGCAGGAGTTGATTAAAGTGCGCGGCCTCGCGGCCGACTTCGCCGAGGGGCTGCACCCTTATGTGCGGGAGAAATTTTTAGAGCTGTGGCGTGCGGTCGAACACGCCCGGCAAGCAAACGAGATTAAGGAGTAAGAATGAGCACGAACGGTAACGGAACGAACGGGAACGGGCACAAGGACAATGCAGCTTTCCAGCACAGTGGGATCCGAAGCTTGGAATTCACGTGACTTGAAGTCGCGGC
>JADMIO010852341.1_pt1 | contig 48659 bp, 33 predicted proteins | sample 8958161 | NCBI WGS metagenome assembly JADMIO01 (sample SAMN16585339, study PRJNA669376) | soil metagenome | isolation source: Crop rotation soil | place: USA: Cullars Rotation, Alabama | collected 2011
GAACCCGAACCACAATACGAACGTAGGTGAGACGAACTACGCCAACAACACCTGCTCCGACACGGTGGTGGTCACCGGACCCGATCTGAAGGCGGTGAAGACGGACAACGTGTCGGGCGCGACCACGCTGCCCAACGGCTGGACCTGGAACATCGCGGTGTCCAACGTGGGGACGGGTGCGGCCAGCTTCACCGCGGGCCAGACGGTGCTGACGGACAATCTTCCGGCTAGCAACATCAGCTACGGCACGGCGAGCGTGAGCGGAGCGACCGGAGTTACCGGGACGCTTAGCTGCGGGATCAGCAGCAACACGCTGACCTGTACGGCGACGACAGCGGTGACGATCGCGGCGACCACGGGAGCATTCAACGTGAGCTTCCTGGCGACGCCGAGCGCCACCGGCACCTTTGCCAACCCGACCAGCGGGGGAACGTGCGAGGTGAACCCGAACCACAATACGAACGTAGGTGAGACGAACTACGCCAACAACACCTGCTCCGACACGGTGGTGGTCACCGGACCCGATCTGAAGGCGGTAAAGACGGACGACGTATCGGGCGCGACCACGCTGCCCAACGGCTGGACCTGGAAGATCGCGGTCTCTAACGTGGGAGCGGGCGCGGCCAGCTTCACCGCGGGCCAGACGGTGCTGACGGACAATCTTCCGGCCAGCAACATCAGCTACGGCACGGCGAGCGTGAGCGGAGCGACCGGAGTTACCGGGACGCTTAGCTGCGGGATCAGCAGCAACACGCTGACCTGTACGGCGACGACAGCGGTGACGATCGCGGCGACCACGGGAGCATTCAACGTGAGCTTCCTGGCGACGCCGAGCGCCACCGGCACCTTTGCCAACCCGACCAGCGGGGGAACGTGCGAGGTGAACCCGAACCACAATACGAACGTAGGTGAGACGAACTACGCCAACAACACCTGCAGCGACACGGTCGTAGTCACCGGACCCGATCTGAAGGCGGTGAAGACGGACAACGTATCGGGCGCGACCACGCTGCCCAACGGCTGGACCTGGAACATCGCGGTATCCAACGTGGGGGCGGGTGCGGCCAGCTTCACAGCAGGCCAGACGGTGCTGACGGACAATCTTCCGGCTAGCAACATCAGCTACGGCACGGCGAGCGTGAGCGGAGCGACCGGAGTTACCGGGACGCTTAGCTGCGGGATCAGCAGCAACACGCTGACCTGTACGGCGACGACAGCGGTGACGATCGCGGCGACCACGGGAGCATTCAACGTGAGCTTCCTGGCGACGCCGAGCGCCACCGGCACGTTCGTCAATCCAATCAGCGGGGGAACCTGCGCCGTTAACCCGAATCACTACACCAACGTAGGTGAGACGAACTACGCCAACAACACCTGCACCGACACGGTCATCGTGACCCAGCCAGCTCTGAACATCTGCGGTCTGACCTGGGGTTACTGGAAGAACCACGTCAGCCTCTGGCCGATGACATCGATGATGCTCGGCAACCAGACCTACTCGCAGACCGAACTGCAGACGATTTTGGGCACGGCTGTTAAGGGCGACGTCAGCATCGAGTTGGCGCACCAGTTGATCGCCGCCAAGTTCAACGTCGCCAACGGCACACAGATTTCGACGGCGAACGGAGCCATCGCGGCGGCCGACGCGCTGCTGGCACAGTTTACCGGCAAGCTGGGGTACAACGTGGCGGCGTCCAGCACGGTGGGTGCTCAAATCGTCGGCGTGGCGGCTCAGCTCGACAACTTCAACCAAGATGGTAAAGCCCAGCCGGGCTGCTCCACCACTGGGGGAACAGGGCCGAACGCTTCCATCGGCAACTTCGTCTGGTATGACGCCAACAATAACGGCATCCAGGACCTGGGCGAAGCCGGAATCTCCGGCGTGACCGTCCGCCTTCGTGACAGCAACAACGTCCTGCTCAAGACGACAACCACCAACGCCAATGGCCAGTACGACTTCACTGGTCTGAACGCTGGTGCCTATATCGTCGAACTCGATACTCCGTCGGGTTACTCGCCGACCACAGCCAACGCACCTGGTAGCACCAACGGGAACGACAGCAATCCCAGCCCGACCATCGTGGTTCTGCCAACGAACAACAGCTCGGATCAGACGATCGATTTCGGATTCAAGAAGACGTCGTGCTCCGGCAGTATCGGTGATTTGGTTTGGAAGGATATCGACGGTGATGGCATCCAGGATTCCGGCGAACCCGGCATCGCTGGCGTGCTCGTTACGCTGAAGAATTCCAGTGGCACGGTGCTCCAGACCGACATCACCAGCCTGACAGGCAACTACAGTTTCGGTGGGCTCTGCGCAGCCACCTATACTGTGGAAGTCACCACACCAGGCGGCTACACGCCTACCACTAAGACGGCCGGCACCGATCGTACCAAGGATAGTAACGGGAGCCCGGCAACAGTCACGCTCGCCACCAGCACTACCGTCGATACGAGCGTCGACTTTGGCTTCAAGGTGGTGACCAGCACCGCCACTGGTTTCACGACGTACACGCAGGGTGGTTGGGGAGCGAAGCCGGCGGGCAACAATCCGGGCACGCTGCTCCAGGCCAACTTCCCGAACGTCTATCCCAGCGGCGTCAGCATCGGTTCCACGCTGAAACTGACCTTCACGAGCAGCATCGGGGTCGAAGGTTTCCTGCCGCAAGGCGGAACCGCCGGCATCCTTGCCATGAGCGCCAGCAACCCGACGAAATCCGCAGCTGGCGTGCTGGCGGGTCAGGTGCTCGCCTTGCAACTCTCGGTGGACTTCTCCAACAAGGGGATCACGAAGACTGGTCTCGCAAACCTGAAGATCGTTTCGGGAATCGCAGCCGGTCAGACGGTATCTCAGATCCTGTCCATGGCGAACTCCATACTCGGCGGCTCGATGGCGGTGCCCAGCGGCTACACGCTATCGGATCTGGTCAACGTGCTCGATGCCATCAACAATAACTTCGATGGCGGCACCGTAAACAAGGGCTACCTGCAGTAAAGGTAGTCAAATCCCGCAAGACAGACGCCCCGGCCGGGTAGCGATACCCCGGCCGGGGATTGCTGTTTCTGAAGGCTCAACCAGCCTTTTGCGGAGTTGGCCAATAACCTAAGGTATGGGATTTTGTTAGTGTTTTCGGGAACGACCATATCCCGCCATGTCGATGAATTTAAATGATTTAACGTTAGGAACGCGAGGTGCAATAAGTCTCGCGAAATTCCTGACATGCAACGAATTGCCGATTATCTCGTCCTTGGAACGGTGTCGCTCCTCTATTCTGTCGCAATTACGTGCCTCAAGTGGCGGCACAACTAGCGACTTGGTTTCGGTACCCTTTCTTGTCTGCGCATCGTCCAAGCGCAATCGATTTCCTCGATTTAAGCCTGAGTCAACACCTGGGTGAAGTCTAAACCTGCGGTCTTTATGCTGCTCCGATATTCCCGATTTCACTGTACTTGAAGACGGCCCTTCAACTGCTCAACTGTTCCTTCGAAGACATCATTGCGAAACCGAAGCGCTCGCCTTGCTTCCTTGGGCGCGCATCCGCATGGTGATCCGACCCTGAATCCATGTTGAACGCACTGACAGTCGATGTGGAAGAATACTTTCACGCCACCGAAGTTCAGAACGCTACTGACGGACGGAGTTGGGATACCTTTCCCTCGCGAGTCGAATTGCAGATTGAGCGGACTCTGGATCTGCTCGAGCGTAAACATGTCAGCGCAACCTTTCTGATCCTCGGCTGGGTGGCGGAACGCTGTCCGCAGCTCGTCCGGCGGATCGCCGAGTCGGGCCACGAAATCGGCTGCCATAGCCATCTGCATCGGCTGGTCTACGAATTGACCCCGGCCCAATTCCGTGAAGATACCTTGCGGGCCGTCCGCGCCATTGAGGATGCCTGCGGCATTACGCCGCGCGTTTATCGGGCGCCCAGCTACTCCATCACCCGGCGATCGATGTGGGCCTTGGAGATCTTGCTGGAATGCGGGTTTTCCCAGGATTCCAGTATTTATCCGATTGCCCATGATCGATATGGCATCCCGGGATCGCAGCGCCAGCCGTATTGGCTCAGCACGCCGTCCGGATCCATTTTCGAGATTCCGCCGGCGACCGTCGCTCTGGGAAACGGGCATGTCTTGCCCGTGGGTGGGGGCGGCTACCTCAGGCTGTTGCCGTACCGGTATTGCGCCGCAGGAATCCGCCGCATGAATGAATCGGACGGATCGCCGGCCTGTATCTACTTTCATCCGTGGGAAATCGATCCGGAGCAGCCCCAGCTTTCCCTTGGCCTGATCGCACGCATTCGAACATACTCCGGGCTCGCCTCGATGGAGCGGAAGCTCGCGCGCCTGCTCGATGAGTTCCGATTCGCAAAAATGAGCGATATCTATTCCCAGCACCAGGAAATTCCTAGTGGTCCCGGGGCTGAGAATCGCAAGCAAGTTCAAGCCGCCAGGGGCGATTGACTACGGATTTCCTCCTTTTTCCGGCGCAATTTCCACAGGTAAACACCCTAAATTTCACATAACTACTAGAACTAAAGACGTTAATCCTCAGTACCCTATCCGATCGACTTAAGTGCCGGAACAGAGGATTATAGATGGGGTGATTGGTCTGTCTGGAGACTTTATGCGACCCCGTTCTCTCACGGCACAAAGCTTTCAAACCGGAGCGGACACATGCCTTTGAACCGCCGCGTGGAACTATCTCGCGTTCACACGGAATTGAACGGCGACGCTTCGGCCGTCCGTGTGGATCGCGAATGGGAGCGTCGCGCACACCGGCGCTACGCGATTGTGAGCAGCCTCAACTATCGCATCGTGCGCCAACACCAGGTCCTGCAGGAGGGCTCCGGTCGCAGTGTCGACATATCCACCTCGGGCATCTCGTTTGAATCGCCTCACATGCTTCCGCTCGGCAGCAAAGTCGAAGTGACCATTGCGTGGCCTTCCGGTCCGTCGGCCCTGCGCAGACTGGAATTTGTAGCCGAGGGCCGCATTGTTCGCACCCAGCAAACCGTAACCGCGGTCGTATTTAAGCGTTACGCCTTTCGCGAGATCGGGCGCTACTCGGTAATGGGGTAAGCACCCGATCACTTCCGTCCTAGGCTCCCCAGATCTTTCCTCCCTGGTTACACCTCGAAACTGCTCAAAAATCAGGACTAAAGTACTAAAGAAAAACCCGTGAAACGTGATACACTCGGTTTCCGGTAAACCCCTAGGCCATCGTACTCTTCCTCACCCGATCCCGTTCGTGCACGCGCTGCGTTAGCAACTGTCGTTATGCTCTCGATCGCTACTAACTTGTGGTCTATCAACGAGCTTAACCTTTTAGGGGATTTGCCCTGAAGTCGTACGTTGTTAAAATCACAGCGAACTAGAACCTACAGTACTTTGGTTCAAACGGGAGCCCATGAGAACTTTCATTCGCCGCGCACTCGCCTGTCTTAGCGTCGTTGCCGTCGTCTTCGTTCCTGCCTGTTTTGCGCAGACTGACACCCTGAATCTGAGCTCCGGTGTCGATTCCCTGAGTCTGAGTTCCGGTGTCGCCGCGTCCGATGGTACCGTTTCGCTCAACCTGACCTTGAACTCGCCTGCCGGCAGCGAACCCGTCGCCCTCCAATGGACCGTGACCTACCCCTCCGCGAACGTCACGGCGATTGCCGCTACGGCCGCTGCCGGAGCCACCTCAGCCAATAAATCACTGAGCTGCAACGGTGGATCGGGTACCCTGACCTGCGTATTGTATGGCATGAATGCCGATCCTATTGCCAACGGCGTCGCCGCAACTCTCAAACTGAACATGGCGGCCGGAGTCAGTTCCACAGCCATCGGCTTGGTAAACGCTATCGGCGCCTCCGCCGCCGGCGATGCGATCTCCGTGACCACCATCGGGGGAACCGTGACTGGTGGTTCCAATCTTACTTCGCCGGCCATCAGCAGGCTTTCGTGTTCTCCCACCTCCCTCGGTCCGTCAGCCCAGTCAACCTGCACTGTCGCCCTTGCGAACGCCGCCCCAGCCGGCGGAGCCACCGTCAGCCTGACCAACAGCAACGCCACCCTCACCGCACCGTCCTCCGTGCTCGTCCCCGCAACAGCGACAACGGCCACCTTCAACGTCACCACGGCCGCCATTCCGAGCGACCAGAGCGCCACTCTGAAGGCCACCTACAATGGCAGTTCCTCCCAAACCGTCGTGACCCTGGTAGCGCCCATCGCGGTGTCGACGCTCGCCTGCAATCCGTCCTCGCTGGGAGCGAACGCGTCTACCACCTGTACGGTGACCTTGACCAAGCCGGCGCCCGCCGGCGGCGCGAGTGTCACGCTCACCAATTCCAACAACACCCTAAGCGTTCCGGGGTCGGTGACCGTCCCGGCTACGGCCACCACAGCCACCTTCAGCGCGACCACAACGTCTATCCCCAGCCCAACCAGTTCCACGGTTACCGCCACCTACAACAGCACTTCGGCGAAGACCACAATCACCTTGGGCGGGTCGATCATTGTCTCCGGACTCTCCTGCGCGCAGACGACCCTGGCGCCTTTATCCTCGGTCATGTGCATCATCCAGATCAACAAGAACGCACCTTTGGGCGGCGCCAATGTCGCTGTGTCGACGGTCAACAGCATTCTCAACGCGCCACCATTGGTTCTGGTCGGTTGGAATTCCGACGTGGCCACTTTCACTCTCCAGGCAGGTTCCTTCACGTCAAATCAATCCGGGTCCGTCACCGCCACGTATAGCGGCACGTCTCAAACCGTCGCGATTACGTTGACGTTGCCGCCGGTGTCTGTCTCCGCGCTCGCATGTAACCCCAGCAGCCTGGGACCGAACGCTTCTAGTACCTGCACGGTCACTCTTTCGAAGCCTGCGCCGACCGGCGGCGCGTCGGTCACCCTGACCAATACCAACACCGCCCTCACCGCGCCCGCGTCCGTCTCCGTACCAGCCACCGCGACAACCGCCACATTCGCCGTCAGCACCGCGGCGCTTTCCACCGATCAGAAGGCCACTTTGAAGGCTACATACAGCGGCACCTCCGCCCAAGCGACCCTCGACTTGATCGCGCCTGTCGCGGTTTCGTCGCTTTCCTGCAACCCCTCGTCGCTCGGACCGAATGCATCCAGCACCTGTACCGTCACACTCAGCAAAGCCGCTCCCTCCAGCGGTGCGAGCGTGACGATTTCGAATTCGAACGCCAAACTTTCCACGCCGGCTTCGGTCTCCGTCGCCGCAAGTCAGACAACGGCCACTTTCAATGCAACCACCCTTTCTCTAAGCGCCGATTCTACGGCCAACCTCACGGCCGCGTACAACAACAGTTCAGCCTCCGCCACCGTGAATCTGGTTGCTCCACTCGCAATATTGTCACTTGCCTGCACCCCTTCGACTCTGACACCGTCCGCCTCCGCAACGTGTTCCGTCACCCTGAACAAGAACGCACCTGCGGCGGGAACGAGCGTCACCATTAAAGTCGTCAACACGGTACTCAGCGCACCCGCGTCGATCACGATGCAGAACGTTGCTCAAACCAATTTCACCCTGAAGGCCGGGAGTTTCACATCCAACCAAACCGGCTCAGTCACTGCTAGCGTCAACGGTTCGTCGCAAACTGCTAATATCAGCCTCTCGACTGCAGCCCCTGCGAATTTCACGGTCAAGTTGCTGACATGTAATCCGAGCGGGTTGATGTCGGCCGGCGCGGCGAACTGCACGGTCACCCTTTCACAGGAGGTTACGACGTATACCTGGGTCAATTTGACGTCTTCCTCTCAACTCAGCGTACCGAGCCGCGTTGGGGTCGGAGCCGGGGCGCCGAGTGCAAATTTCACCGCCACTGCCGGCACCATCACCGCAGATGCGACCGGCTCCATTACTGCTACTCTGGGCGCCTCCTCGCTGACCGCCAACATCCCCCTATGGTCCACGCCCACCTTGAATTCACTGGCGTGCACAGGGGGTAGCGTCTCGACAGGGTGGATTGCAAATTGTACGGTCACCATGTCGAAGGCGGCCGGGGACATCGCGATCAACCTTTCGACCACGGCGGGCGCCGTGCCGGCCACCGTAACCGTACCGAAAGGCGCCACCACGGCGACGTTCAAAGTGAACGTCACCGGAACTTTGCCAGCTTCGGTCTCGATCACTGCCAAGTACAACGGGGTGAGCAAGTCTGTAACTTTGAGTGTTGCCACTAGCTCGAACTCGCTCGACACCTCGGCGGTAGTCAAAGCGATCGACTGTTTGCCGAAGGCGCTCACCGCCGGCACACACGCTACCTGTCGCATCGCGATCGATGGGACGCAGGAGCTGCCCGTGTCGGGTTTGCGGATTGCCACTTCGAGCGCTGCGCTACGGGCGCCCGAGCGCGTCGCCCTTCGACGCGGCCAGCGTATCGTCGAGTTTCAGGTCGACGCCGTCGACGCCGACGAGCCGGTTCAAGTATCCGCATCCCTCGGATCGGATGTAGTCACGGATGTGATCTCGGTACGTCGTGACCGTTCCAAACTAATACAAGTTCCAGATACACAGTTTGTAAAGTATGGATCGGAGGTCCGGTTCGCCGTGTCCGCAAGCGACCGCACCGCCACACTAACTACCGAAGAGCTTCCCGCGGGCGCGGAGTTCGATTCGCAAACCAACGAATTCCGGTGGAAGCCGGTGAGCACCCAGATCGGTGCGCACCGAATCACATTTGCCGCCATGAACCCGATGGGAGAGAAGGCAACCGCTTCGGTCACCGTTCACGTCGAGAGTGGCAGCCCTGTGGTAACCGGCATTGTCAATGCGGCCACGCGCTCCGCCGAGAATGCGTGCAGTTCCGGCGCGGTGGCGTCCATCCAGGGCCGCTGGTTGAACGGCGGAAAGGTGTGGGCCGGCGACATGCAATCTCCTGTACTGTCGGAGTCCGACACCGAACTGAATATTCTGTGCCCCGAACTCGTTGCCGGGACCGAATTCCGCGTTTCCGTGGAGACGGCCGCGGGCATTTCGCCGTCCATTCGAACCATCGCCTCACCCGCAGCGCCCGGCATTTTCACGGTCGACGGATCGGGTGCGGGCCAGGCTCTCGCCATCGTGGAAGGCACGAATCGGGTCGCCATGCGGCCGAACTATCGAACTGCGGCGCAGCCCGCCACAGAAGGCGATCGCATCGTGATCTACGCCACGGGCATCGATTCGCTCGCCGGCTTGACCGCGCGGATTGCAGGGCAGGAACTGACACCGCTCGCCGTCTTGGCGGCCCCCAATCGGCCCGGCGTATTCCAGGTCATCGTGACTGTGCCGGGTAGCGCCACCCTTCACGGCGAGGTCCCGGTCAGCCTGGCCGGCCGGCGTTCTGATGGCGTAGAGGTAACAAGCAACCGGGCGACCATTATGTTGGAATCCGGCAGTTCGCAATAAGAGCTGCCGGGTATTATCCCCAAAAATTAGACTATGGATCCGCGCGATTGCCTGTAACAACATGAATCGATGGCGATAAGCCCTATTGGTCTGCCAGTTGCACGTGCCGGTGAACCAATATGTGTGGAATCGTTGGATATATCGGCCAGCAGTCAGCCACCCCAGTCATTCTGGACGGCCTGAAACGCCTCGAATATAGAGGATATGATTCGGCAGGCATCGCCGTCGGCAATGCGGATCACGAACTCACGGTGCGCCGCGCAAAAGGCAAACTGGTCAACCTCGAAGCCAAGATTGATCTCAGCCCGATGGAGGGTCATTATGGCGTCGGGCATACGCGTTGGGCGACTCACGGCCGTCCCAGCGAGGACAACGCGCATCCGCACCGGGATTGCCGCGGCGATTTCGTCGTAGTGCATAACGGCATCGTGGAAAACTACCTGCCGTTGAAGCATCAGCTTGAATCGGAAGGCCACGTCTTTAAGACGGAAACCGACACTGAGGTCGTAGCCCACCTGCTGGAGAAGCACTTCCGTGGAAACCTCGAAGACGCTGTGCGCTGCGCCATCCGCGAGATCTCTGGAGTTTACGCGCTTGCCATCGTCTCCCGTCTGGATCCCGGGAAGATCGTTGCCGCGCGTTCCGGTCCGCCAGTCGTGATCGGGATGGGCGACGGCGAGTTCTTTGTGGCCTCCGATGTCCCGGCAATCCTGAGTCACACGCGGGATATGTTGTTTCTGGCCGATGGCGATGTTGCGGTCCTTTCCTCTCGAGGCGTGGAACTCTCCGACCTGGCTGGTCACGCGGTAAGCCGCGGCATTACGCGGATCGGTTGGGATCCCGTGATGGCGGAGAAGAGCGGCTATAAGCATTTCATGCTCAAGGAAATCCACGAGCAGCCGCGCGCGGTTCGCGACACCACCATCGGACGGCTGGCCGCGGGAACCGGCGTCGTAACTCTCGACCGCATGGAGATTTCGGCCGAAGAGTTCGCCCGCTTCCAGCACGTACGCATCGTGGCCTGTGGCACGAGCTGGCATGCAGGGCTGGCGGGCAAGTTCATGATTGAGAAACTCGCTCGCATTCCGGTGGAAGTCGACTACGGCAGCGAGTTTCGTTATCGCGATCCCCTGATTTCGCCCGACACGCTGACGGTAGTGATTTCGCAATCGGGCGAAACCGCCGATACCCTGGCCGCACAACGCGAGGCGAAGAAAAAGGGGTCCAAAACACTCGCCATCTGCAATGTTGTGGGCTCCATGATCACGCGCGAAGCCGCCGGCAGCATCATCACGCACGCCGGACCCGAGATCGGCGTCGCTTCTACCAAGGCGTTCACCTCGCAGTTGACCGCGCTTTTCCTCTTGGCAACGAAGCTGGGCCAGGCTAACGGGCGGTTGGATGGCGAGGCCTCGCGCAGGTATGCGAGTGAGTTGGTGCATCTTCCGGCCAAACTGGAAACCCTTCTCTCCCGCGAATCGATCTATCACGACCTGAGCCACAGCCTGTACCGAGCGAAGGACTTCCTCTTCCTCGGCCGCGGCATCCATTTCCCCATGGCGTTGGAAGGCGCTCTGAAACTCAAGGAGATTTCCTACATCCACGCCGAGGGCTATCCTGCCGGCGAAATGAAGCATGGACCGAACGCCTTGATCGACGAACAGCTACCGGTGGTCGTATTGGCCACGCACGACGAGACCACCGAAAGCCGCCTGCTCTACGAGAAGACGCTCTCCAATATCCAGGAGGTGAAGGCCCGCGATGGGATCGTCGTGGCGCTGGTCACTGAGGGCGACACTCTGATCCGCAAGGCGGGCGCCGATCACGTCATCGAAATCCCTTCCGCTCCCGATCTGCTGGCCCCGATTCTCGAAATCGTACCGCTGCAATTGCTTGCCTATCACATCGCGGTACGCCTGGGGTGCGATGTGGACCAGCCGCGCAATCTGGCGAAGAGCGTTACCGTCGAATAGCAAAGCACCCAACGACTTTGATCCGGGCGCTAGGACTTCGGCAAGCTGAGCTCGTCCTTCCAGTCTCTCTGCATGCGCTTCCATTCCTTGGATTGATCCGGAGTGAGAATCGCCATGATCCTGGCGTTGTATTTGTCATTGATGGCTTTTAACGAGTCCTTGGCGGTCTTCTTGGAGGCATCGCTCTTGTCGCTCGCCTGGTACACGTCTTTGACCTGGCCGATATCGATGTATTTCGACTGCAGCAGCGGTTGGATGGCGTTTGCTTGTTCCGCGCTCAAAGTCAACTTTCTTGCGGCCGTATCAAATCGATCCCCCGCGAGCTTCATCATGTCCGCTCTGGTATACTGCGCCCAAACTGCCGGAGCGGCGAACAAAAACATTGCCAACGCAAATCTTCCTCGAATCATGGGTCTCTCCTTCTCAAAAAATGCTCGGAACTCCCACACCTGGGAAGATGCAAGTCTCGTGAGACCGTTTTAGAACGTCGATCTCTTGCCAGTGAAATCCAGGCTCAGGCCTGATGCGAAGGTGCTGGATTTCGCGTTGCAGTTGCGTGCGAAATGCGGACGCTCTGTAATGCCGTGTACCGCACAGCGGGGCCGTTTCGACGAGCCTTCATCGGACCGCATGTTACGATAGTTGCTTGTCAGGTCTCGGGCTCCGTGCAACGCTCCGGCCGCAAACCCCGCCAGGTCCGGAAGGAAGCAACGGTAGTGGTTAGGACGTGTGCCGCGGATCACCCGGGGCCTGGCATAATTATCCGTGCATTTACCCGAAGCCGCCCGCCATGTACCAGGTGATCGCCCGCAAATACCGGCCCCAGACGTTTTCCGACGTGGTGAACCAGGACCACGTTAAGACCACGCTGGAGAATGCCATTGCGCAGGGGCGTATCGCTCACGGCTACATTTTTTCCGGACAGCGCGGGACCGGCAAGACCACGATCGCCCGCATTCTGGCGCGCTGCCTCAACTGCATCAAAGGACCCACCGCCGCGCCCTGCGGCGAATGCGCAAGCTGCCGCGAAATCACCACCGGCGGCACCATCGACGTCATCGAAATCGACGCCGCCTCCAATCGCGGCATCAACGAAATGCGCGAGCTGCGCGAGAACGTCCGCTACCAGCCGCAGCGCGACCGTTACAAGATCTTCATCATCGACGAAGCCCACCAGATCACCAACGAGGCCTTCAACGCACTCCTCAAGACCATCGAGGAGCCGCCCGAGTGGGCCGTCTTCGTCCTGTGCACCACCGAGTCGCACAAGATTCCGGCCACCATCGCGTCGCGCTGCCAGCACTTCAGTTTTCGCAGCGTCGATTTCGAAGACCTCACCGCGCGCATGGCATGGATATGCCAGCAGGAAGGCATCGAAGCCGATCCCGAAGCGTTGGCCGTGCTCGCCGCTGCCGGCGAAGGCAGCGTGCGCGATTCGCTCTCCGCTCTGGATCAGGCCATCGCCTGCTGCGGCGCGAAGCTGAGCGCCCCGGAAGTTCGGTCGCTGCTGGGCGCCTTTTCGCTGGAATCGCTGGAGCAGATTTCGGAAGCGCTCGCCGCCGGAGACTCCCGGCGGATGCTGGAAGTGGTCGATGAGCTCGAACGCAACGGTCACAACCTGCAGCATTTCAGCCGGGAGCTTTCACGCTACTTCCGCAACCTCCTGGTTGCGCGAATCTCCGGCGCCGGGACCAAGCTGATTGCTGCCAGCGCGGCCCAACGCCAGCGCATGGCCGATATCGCCGCGAAGTTTTCTGAAGAAGATCTCACCCGCTATCTCGCCCTGTCGCTGGAACTGTTCAAGGATTTGCAGGAATCGCTGCAGCCTCGTTTCCACTTGGAGATGGGTCTGGTGCGGCTGGTGCAGGCGGGACATCTAATGCCCATCGAGCAGGCGCTGGCCGGACTTGCACCCGCGGCTTCCGGCGGGTCGGGTTCCGCGCCGCCTTCCCGCTCCTTCGGTGGTCCGCCTCCGCCGCCTTCTCCACCTCCCGCGCCGCCCGCTCGTCGTGCCGGTCCATCGCCATTCGAAATGGATCAGGCGAAGAAAGCCGCCCCGCTCCCAGAGCCTCCGGCCCCGCCTGCCAACGGCAAACCGGCCCAGGCCGGCCCGCCGCCGATGACGTCCGGCGATCCGCGCCAGCGCCTGTTCGAACTTCTGCACGAACGCAATCACGCCCATCTTGCCGATGCCGTGGAGCACGCCACAGTCACGCCGGCGGGTGGCCAGTTGAACGTCATCGCGCCGAAATCCTTCGGACTGTACTTCAAAGATCCCGCCTTCGATGAAGCTGTGCGCGAAGTCTTCGGCCGATCCTTGGCCGTCAAGTTCACTCCCGGCGAAGCCGCTGCGGCGCCGGACAAGCCCATGACGGCCGCGCCGTCCGTGCAGCAGGAAGACGAGGCCAACAGCCGCGCGCTCTCCAATCCAGAAGTTCAGCATTTCCGCGACGTGTTCGGCGGTGAAGTGCGCAAAGTTCGCAACCTCAAGGAGTAGACACGTGAAACTACCCGGAAACATGCAGCAGATCATGCGCCAGGCGCAGCAGGCCCAGGAAAAGATGCAGGAGAAGATCGCGCTGATCCGCGTGGAAGCCACCGCGGGCGGCGGCATGATCACCGTCGGCATGGACGGCCAGAAGAATCTCCTCTCCGTCAAAATCGATCCCGAAGTCGCCGGCGATGTCGAGATGCTCCAGGACATGATCGTCGCCGCGTGCAACGAAGCCGTGAAGAAGGTCGACGAGCAGATCCAGCGGGAAATGAGCGGCATGCTCGGTGGCATGGGACTTCCTCCGGGGATGTTCTAGCCGATGCCCGATCTCGCCGAACCGCTCTCGCGGCTGATCACGGAATTCAAGCGGCTGCCAGGAATCGGGCAGAAAAGCGCCCAGCGCATCGCCTTTTACGTGCTGCGGGCCTCGCGCGAAGACGCCGAGCATCTCTCACAAGCCATCCTCGACGTGAAGGACAAACTCGGCCTCTGCACCCGGTGCAACAACATCAGCGAGAGCGACCTCTGCGTCTACTGCCGCGACGATCGCCGCGACCCAAAGGTCGTCTGCGTAGTGGAGGAGCCGCACAACATCGTCGGCATCGAAACCACGCGACAGTTCGAAGGCCGCTATCACGTCCTGCACGGGTCGCTGTCGCCCTTGCGCGGTATCGGCCCCGACGCCCTCAAAATCAAAGGATTGGTCGAGCGCATCGGCCAAGGCGAAATCCAGGAAGTGATTCTCGCAACCAATCCCACCGTCGAAGGCGAAGCCACCGCCGTCTATCTCGCCCGCCTGCTCAAACCCCTCGGCGTGAAAGTGACGCGCATTGCCATGGGCATCCCCGTCGGCAGCGACCTCGAGTTCGCCGACGAAGTCACCATCTCCAAATCCCTCGAAGGCCGCCGAGAGATGTAGCGCGGGCCTCCAGTCCTGCGTTTTTTTTGCCTTTCGCTGCACCCCTCGAAACCATCCCTATTCGTGCCCGTGCAGCCTGCCCGGAAGCTTGCGCCAGCTACAGGACTCTCCAAACTCCGCCGATAAGTTTTTCAGAGCTCATGACCACGCCGAAAACAGCGATGATCCTCCATCCCGACGATCGCGGTTGGTTGGCCGAGGCCTACACAGAAGCGTCCTTCGACCGCGCCCCATTCTCCGCGAAACTACGTATGCGACGCCGTGGTCGTGCCTATCGCTGGATGCTGTTCCACGCTACTCCCATCTTCTGCATCGACGGAGAATTTACCGGCTACGTCGGATCGCTTAGAAATGCGCCCCCAGTCTAGGCGAAAGCCGTTATACTGTGGCCGCATGAAGGGAAGCTGGATCGGCATCCGCGCGAGCGCCGTTGTCGCCGTACTGGGCAGCGTGCTGACTCTGCTGATCGGCGGCATCACGGCAGTGAGCGCCTTGTTCGCTTCCCCGCAAGATTCCGTGCAAGAACCCATCCCCTTGAAACCCGTGCTCATCGCGAGCAGCCTGGTCTTGGCCGCGTTTTCCGTTTGGGGAATCGTCACAGCCATCGCGATCTTCCTGCGCAAACGCTGGTCGCGCATTTCGATCCTTGTCTTCGCCGGCTTCCTTACCGTGATGGGTGTCGTCGGAATATTGATGGTCCCGTTCTTCCAAATCCCCGACACCCAGAACGCTGCCGCTTCGGAGAATCCCGGCGCCATCATCCGCATCGCCATGGCAGCCGCCTATGGCGTTTGCGCCGCGATCGGTATGTGGTGGCTGGTGCTCTTCACGCGCTCCCGCACCAAGGAATACTACCGCGCCCAAGATGTCCCCGCCGACCCGCGGCCTCTGAGCATCCGCATCATCGCCTGGTGGCTGCTGATCACCGGCTTGCTCGTGCTGCCCGGATCCCTGCTCCATTTTCCGACCGTGATGTTTGGCGCGATCCTGACCGGCTGGCTCGCCACCGGCGTTTTCGCGCTTCTCGGCGCGGTGCAAGTTCTCCTGGGCCAAGGCCTGCTACGCATGATGGAGTGGGCGCGCGTCGGCACCATCGCGCTGATTGCCGTATTGGCCTTCAGCAGCATTGTGACCATGGTGCATCCCGGCTACGACGAAGCCATGCGGCGCATGTTGGCAGCGATGCCGTCGTTCAATCAGAACCCTGCATTGCAGCGGATGCCCGGGCCGATGTGGATCTTTGCCGTGTTCGGGCTGGCCTTCCTGGGTGTTCAGTTGTATTTTCTGGTCCGCCGCCGCACGGCGTTCACCGCGTCCGCGGCCTAGACGATCCGCAACACCCCGCCGCCTGCCTCGCGCAATCCGCCCTGCGTGATTCCGCCGATCCGCAGATCCACGATGCGATTGGGTTCGCGCACCGTCGCCGTTTCCACCTTGAGATAGTTGTCCGTAAGGGCGACGCCTTCATCGTGCAAGGTAACCGCCGATAGGGTCCGTCCCACCATGCTCTGCCGGAACGCAAGGTTCTTCGCCGCCGCCAATTCGCGCAGGATGCGATTGCGCTGCTTGCGCACCGGCATCGGCACCTGCTGTGCGCTTTCCGCCGCCGGCGTGCCCGGACGCTCCGAGTACGTGAAGACGTGCAGATACGTGAACGGCATCGCCGCCATGAACGCACGGCTCTCTTCGAACTCGGCCTCCGTCTCGCCGGGAAAGCCTACCATCACATCCGCGCCGATCGCCGCATCCGGCATCCACGCGCGCGCCTTGCTCACCCGATCCGCATAATGCCGTGGCCGGTACTTACGATGCATCCGTCGCAGCGTGCGATCGCAGCCGCTTTGCAGCGGTGCGTGCACGTGCTTAGCGATCCGCGGCGATTCGGCCATCAGGTGCAGCAGATCGTCCGAGAAATCCATCGGCTCCACGGAGCTGAGCCGCAGCCGTTCCACTTCGGTTTCCGCGAGCAACTTGCGAATCAAATCCGCCAACCGCATTTTGCTCCCCGGTTCGCGACCCCAGCGCCCGAGATTGATTCCGCTCAGCACCACCTCGCGATACCGCGACGCCAGCGCTCGAACCTGAGCGATCACCTGATCGGCCGGCGCGCTGCGGCTGCGTCCACGGACGAACGGAATAATACAAAACGAGCAGCGATTGTTGCAGCCGTCCTGGATCTTCAGATTCGGCCTGGTGCGATCGCCCGCCGCATCTTCCACCGGCGCCGACAGGAATTCCTGCTGCGCGAAGATATCGCCTACCAGAATGTTCCCGTGATAGGGCGCAGCCGTCACCAGATCCGCGATCTGCGTCTTGTGCGAATTGCCCACCACCCACTCGACGCCTGGCATCGCCGCCAGTTCTTCGGGCGCGCGCTGCGCATAGCAGCCGGTTACCAGGATGCGCGCCGCGGGATTCTCGCGATGCACGCGCCGGATCGTCTGCCGCACGTCGTCATCGGCCGACGAGGTCACGGTGCAGGTGTTGAGCACCACCAGATCGGCAGCCGCACGCTCCGCGGAAGCTTCCAGCCCCTTGCCGGCCAGCAGCGATTCCAGAGCGGCGCCATCGGCCTGCGTCGCACGACACCCAAAATTTTGAACGAAGAACCTCTCCACTTCTTTTCAGAATACCGCGCTCCCTCGGCAAGAACTGATTGGCCACGGATGGACACGGATGGACACGGATAAGAACTGGCTTCGGGTTTTACCTGTGTGGGGCGGTGTTTTGCCGCTCGGGAGCGCCCGGCCGACGACCCGAAGCGTTATCCGTGTCCATCCGTGTCCATCCGTGGCCTCACACCGTGATCGCATGATCCGCCGGCGCATCCTCGCCGCGCCAGATCCGCCGCGACGTCCAATCCTCAGGCGGCGCGCTCCAGAAGGGATCGGCGGCCTTCAGCCCGAGCGGCAAAAACACCGCCGCGCACAGATAGAGGCTGCCCGTCGAAATGTACCCCTCTCCCAGATGCGGCTGGTGACCGCAAAACCCGATGGTGAGCCAGCCATTCGCATCGAACGTGCCCGGCGCTTCCAGCAAACGCCGCATCACCGCTGTGAGCGCCGCCCGTATCCGCGGCGGCGTCAGCGGCGCGGGCAACTCTCCCATCAGCGCCATCTGCGCGAGCACCTGCATCGCCCCGGTGCGATAACAGATTGAGCGCCCGATCACCGGGAACGTGCCCTCGGGCGAAATCAGCCGCTCCTGGATCGCGGCGTATCGCTTGGCCCGCGCCAGGATATCCGCGTACATGCTCTGCCAGGTGCGCTGGTGCGGCGCCATCGCGCGCAGCGTATCCAGCAGCATGGGCTGGATCACGAAGCTGTTGTAGTAATCCCAATGGAAGCGCGGGCCATCCCCGTACAGCCCGTCGCCCACGTACCACTGTTGGTGCGCGCGCACCGCGTAGTCCACTCGCATCGCGTCGTAGCGCTCGCCCATCATCGCCAGCGCGCCTTCCACCGTGGCCGCGAACAGCAGCCAGTTGTTCTGCCCCGGCGTGATCACCCGCGACGAAGCCAGCGCCGCCGCGAGGCTCTTTTGCGTGGCTGCGTCGAGTTTCTTCCAGAGCTCATTCGGCGCCCGCAGCAGCGCCTGCGCCAGAAATCCGCAATCCACCAGGGGCTGAGCGCCTTCGTGGAAATTGAGGTAATCCGGCGACCCCGGATCGCACCCCGACCGGATCGCCCGCCGCGCGAGATCGGCATACCGCTGCTGCAAGTCGCGCTCGGCCCCGGGATCGAGCGGCGCCTCCAGCCACGGCGCGATTCCGCTAAGCAAACGCCCAATCGCCTCCAGGTGCGAATACTTCTGCCGATCGGCCACGTTGCCGGTCACCGACTCCACCGGCATGTTGCGCTTCAACGTCCCCGCCGCGAGATTCGTCAGCACCGGCTCGGCGATCTTCGACATCGTCCGCACCCAATACTGTCGATCGGATTCCGTGGATTGCGCAGCCACCTGCGCGGCGGTCGCCCCAGCCAACGCCGTCTGGAGGAAAGCACGTCGATGATTCATCGCCAGCCAGTGTAACGGATTTCGCCTTGCCTGCTAAACCCGGCCTCTTGAATCCGAGTTACTCCTCTGGCCTTGCGTCCTCGCGTTCATACAGGCGCTGCAGGTCGGCGGCCGACGGCGTGTTCCGAACCATGTCCTCGGCGTCATGCGCGAACTTACGCATCACTTCGAGCAGTTCCCATTCGCGGCCTACCGAGACGTACATCTCCACGCCCCCGAGAAGCATCGCCAGGCAGTCATCGCCTCGCTCCTCAACCTGCTCCCGGAGGTGACGCAGATCAGCAAGCGAATCAGGATGTGGCGGGTGGCATGCCATACCTTAGTCATATAACATTAGATTTCCTTCGTCAATGGCTTGACATTATCGTAGTCATGTGCCATGATGATGTTGGAAATTCTCTGAGAGGGCTGGACGCAGGCTCCCGGAGACGGCTGAAATCAGCCGACCCTGGACCCACTTCGATTCTCCAGTGAATCTGCCGGACGCAGCCCGCGCCGGCCCTCTCATCCAAAATTAATCCAACGAGTTGAGGAGCTTATGTTGAACACATTGTTTACCAACGATGTTCGGCAGACGTTGGATCAGTTCCGGCGCTCTGTCGATCAGATGTTCGAAAACGTCTACGGATATCAAAACCAGCCCGCCGCCACCGGCAACCAGGAACGGACCTGGACCTTCAGCCCGGTGCTGGAGTCCGGCTGGACCGATAGCCACCTGAACCTGCGTGCCATCCTCCCCGGAGTGCCTCAGGAGGACGTCCGCGTCAGCGTGCAAAACAACCAGCTCGTGATCGAAGGCGAGCGCAAGGCTCCGGAAGGCTTCACCAGGAACGCGTACACGCAGTTGGTGTACGGCAAGTTCTATACCGCCGTCACCCTGCCCACCGGCCTCGATCTCGAACACGTGAACTGCCGGCTGAGCAAAGGCGTCCTGGATATCCAGATTCCGATCGCCGAAACCGCCAAGCCGAAGCAGATCCAGATCAAAGTCGAACCCGCGCAGAAGGCAATCGGCGCGTAATTTAGTATGATCAACCCGGGCCGCCTGTGTCCCTGCGGCCCGGGCTCGTTTTGCTTTATTCCACGCGTGCGGTCCAGTCTGCATGAAGCAAGACCACGATCTCCCGCCTGCTCACTCCGAAACCATCCAGCACGATCTCCACGTCGGCCATTTCAAATGTAGCTGCGGCCGTCGGCTGAAGTTCAGTGCCGATCCCGGTGGAGTTGCTACCGTCATGAAGGATCGCCTCGTCGAAGCCGGCCGCCGCGGCGGAGTCTGTCCGTTCTGCGGCGCGAGGCATGAGGCGGGTCCGAAGCTTGATCCCGACCGCAAGACTGTTTCAGAATAGCCCTGTAGACCGGGAGACACAGCGTTGGACAAAGAAGCAGGCGCCGATTGGGGACTGACGCAATCCGAGTGGGGCGTCTCGGTCCGTAGTGCCGGAGCGCTCAGGCGGCTCGACGACCAGTGGGAAATCGTGCCCTTCGGTTGGGCCAGGCAGACCGACTGGTTCCTCGACCTGATCGATCGCGGCACCGTGGAGGAGTTCCTGCGCGGCTTCAAATCGGAGTACGCCCCCATCTCCCGAATGAGGGAAGTCCTCTCTGACATCGATCCCGTAATCCGCCGCAACAACGACGCCCTGATCCGGGTCGTGGCGGCGAAACTCGTAACCCGCCAGTTGGTGCTTCGTACGCACTGGCGGCTGCGCGAAACTTCAGCCGAGGGTGGCGGCGGTGGCGATCCGAAGCCGTCGAAGAAGGGCGATAAGAAAAAGGACAAACCGGAGCCTCCGCCCCCGCCTCCCCCGCCGAAGAAAGACAAGAAAAAGTCCTGGTTCTCGATCACCGCGGTCCACAAAATGGACGGGCCGGAGAAAGTCGTGCTGGGTCTGGCGGTCAACTGCTCGATCCCGGATCTTGGCGACATCACCGGCAAGCTGGCCGAGGGAACTCAATTCGCCAAGTGGGACGATCTCCTTCCCGGCGGCACCGCCGACGTCCTGGGCATGTTTCACGACGACGAAGTCTGGGAAGTCGTCGAGGAAATCACGTAGCCTGAGTCTTCACATACTCAGACGCGCATAACGAAATCCGAACGCCGGGTCGAGCCACTGCACATACGCGCGCTCATAATTCGCGTACACATCGAAGAACGATCCGACCGAAACATGTTCCGCTGCGGTTCGCCATGTCGCGTTTGCCGATGTCATCGAATGGATCGTGCCGGCATCGTGCGCCGCAACCACCGTCGTGCCATCGCCCGCGGCCGTTACGGACCATTGTTGGGCCGGGCTGGGCGGAGCCGGAATGCGCAGCGTCGGGACGCGCTCTGTGTTGGCCTCCAGTTGGAATCCCAGACACGCGAAACGCCCGTCGGGCACTGGCCCGCTGACCACCAGCAGCCGGAACTCACGCGTTTCTCCGGCCGATGGCATGTGCCACGCCAACACCGGGAACGCCAGTTCGGACAGAGCCTTCGCCGGCAGTGCCGCGCCCCCGTTCCGTGCGTGCCACGACTGCAGCATCAGCCGCCGCTTCCCGCTCTCATTCGATAACCACACCAACTGCACGTCGCCCTCGCCCCGACCGTCCCCGGCGTAGCGAATCAGCGCGCGCTCGGGAGTTCCACCCGGCAGCGTTGCCGACCAGGCTTTCTCGATCGCCTTCTCGCTGAAACGGTATGCGTGCAGGGTTGCGCCCTCCAGCAGGAAGAACAGTCCCGTGTGGTCGTCGAAACAGAAGCCTGAGCTCAGCAGCCGCGCGCCCGCGCCCGGCAGGGCTGCGCGCAACAATGTTGGCGCACGCGAAGGCTCCCAGTCCGTGGTTGCCAACAACGTACCGCCCGCGGTCCAGGCCACCCATCGCGTCACCACCTCGTGCGCCCCCGGCACACTGACCGCAATGGACTCGGGCTTGGCCCAACGTTCTTTCGTTGCCGCCCGCAGAAACACCGCCGCCTGTGTACCCGCCGCCTCGCTATGCAGAGCGAGCACCGGAAACGACCCGTCCGCGTCCGTATGAGCAAATGCCATGAACCGGTCGTACGAAGGGTCCACGACCGCCGCCGCCACCACCACCCGCGGCGGGACTACCTGCACATTAACCGCAGCCGACGGTCCGAGCGGATGCGGATAATTCGTCGACACCGTCACCGCATACGACGCCGGCGCAAACGGCCGCACCGCGATCGCCGCGATATCCTCGCGCCGGGGCAGCGACGAGTTCGGTCCGATCTCGTAGGGCAGGGGAGGGTCGGGTTGCGGCGTGCCCGGCGATGTCGCCGCCATAGCCAGGTCGGATGAGACAACCCGCGTCTCGCCACCAGCCGACGGCCGCAGTTGGTACACGAACGGAGAGGGCCCGTCGGCCGCCGGACCCGGCTGCACGGACGCGCCATGATTGACCACCGACGTGGTCACCGGCAAGCTCTCCTGCACCAGGACGGTTGGGCGCAGGGCCTTCAGTTCAAGAGAAAGATCGCTCACACGCCGGGGTCCTCCCTGACAGTGCAACCACACCACGGTTGCCAGATTCATCAATACCGCGGCCGCCCGAGGCCTGGACAAAACCTGCCTCATGGATCCTGAAGCCCTCCGCCGGGCTGTGCGACCGTCTTTACCTTCCATCCTCGAGTCTTCAGGGCGCACTTGCCGCAAAAATAGCGCAGCGGGTCCTTATCGCCGCCCGGATTCGGATCCGGACAATAACTCATCATGCACCGATGGTCCCACTGATTGTAAAGTCCGGCGATTTCGCTGGCGGTGAAAACCACCGTCGAATTCACATCGGTATCGTGCTGCTGCGCGTCGTATCCGTAACTCGGATCTACCGACGGAGTGTGCTCCAGATGCCGGTTGTGCCCATATTCGTGGGCCATGCGATTGCCGTTTCCCGTCAGCGTCGTGTCGAAGTACAGCCACAGCGTGCCCAAGGCCTGTCCGATCGCGGGTTCCGAAAACCCCTGTCCCCAATACTTGGTCACATAGGCGCTGCCGTGAGCCGGCGTATGCGGCGTGGGATCGGCTGCGGACGGGGCGCCGTCGGTCGGGCACGGCGGATTGGCATCCGCACCGGCATTCGCTTCGATGGCGCTGAACAGATGCCCGTTCGTGCATCGATAGTACTTGGCATAGCCGACCTGCAGATGGCCGGCACATTTTACGCAGACGGTGCCTTGCGCCTTCGTCTCGCCCTGATGGCGTTCGGGCACCAGGACGTTGTGATGACCGGCTGCATCGCAAACGTAATAGCGGAACCACAGCTCCGGCACCGCCTGCCACAGTACCGAATAGTGGCCCGCGAAATGACCCGTATTCCGCTCCACGCGATTGACCAGCTCGAACATGAGGTCGTCGGAATACTGGAGAATCGTCTGGTTGCGAACGTCCTTCAGGAAATCTTTGATAGTGGCGCGGGTGAGGTTCGGATATCTGCGCCACGGCAGGCCGTAATGGTCCTCCGCGAGAAACGGCCAGTGATTCGCCCGCGACAACGTCATCTTCGCCTTCGCCGGATAGTCGGCCCGCTTGCCGCCCCGCGTCATGGCGGCATCGACAATGCCCTGATACTTCTGTACGTCGGCCGCGACCGCCGGATCCAAGGGCAGCACATGGATCTGCGGCGCGCCCGTCTCGTGCATGAAGTGAACGAACGCCGCCTCGTACTGATGCGCCGTATGCGCCGAGAAGTCGGCATACGCGATGGGGTTGGCCGTCGACCACTCCGAATATCCGCGGAACACCGTCTTGCGCCACAAGCGCATCGTGCACGAATGCGCCTGCGGCAATTTCGTATAGCGTCGCGCCAACACGGCACGATTGGGGTGATCCTCATTCCCCGTCGGATGGGCATCCAGGCTGACGCTCACCCACAACCGATAGCCGTCACCCGCGATCCGCGAAGGATGAAAGTACACTCCCGCGTAGCCGTGATGTGTCGGATGCATCTTGGCGTCCGCCTGGCCCAGATCGTCGTGCGCCAGCGTGCAGACCGACTTGTGCCCCGGATCGTCCACCGCCCGCCACGGCGCCAGGCTCTCCTGCAGTAGCCCGAACGGCTGCTTGTGGTAGTCGCCCGACGTGCGAATCCCGCCATAGGTATCCGGGCAGTTCGCCACCGGCAGATCATTGTGCTTGGCGCCGCCCGCCTGCGTCGTGATCGTCTCCCGAATGAAGCGGCGCGTCCGCGTGCGCACCCGCCCATCCGAGTTGTAATTGGCGCTGTCGATCTTCGTGTAGTCGGCTTCCAGATCGGTGAACTTCCAGTCCACCCGCAGCGGCCCGGTGGCGTGCAGCATCTCGGGATGGTAAAGCGGCACCGTGCCGCCTGACGCCATGATCGCGTCCCCTTTGGTCAACAGCGGGACCTTGACCTGGAGCGGAATCCACGGTCGCGCCACGCTCTTGGACTCCACCGTCACCCGATCGTTGTCGCTGATCGACATGGCGCCGCCGTAGTCCTCCATCGTCAGCCGCGCGTTCGGCAAACGCCCCTTGGTGGCCGCGTCCATCGCCGTGTAGTAATGCCGGTCCTCCACCCACACGACCAGATCGGAAGCGGGATCTTTCAGCACCGGCGCCACATGCTCCAGCGTTTGATCGGCGCGCGCCGTGTCCGCAAACAACGGCCGCCGATGATCCACGGACACGGGCGACAGCACGGCTTTGGTGTCATTGTCGCGCGCGCCTTTGGCCTCGAGCCGCTCGTACGGCGGGCCGCCGTGCTTGGGCACGCAGCGCTGAAATTCCTGGAGCGCGAGCTTCACGTGCGGCGTTTCGCTGTCTTCATGCGCCGGGCCCGCATGGTAGCCGGCCTCGTTCAGCTTGAGCTTGTACCATTTCCAGCTACCCTCGCCGGGCAACACGTCGGCGTCCGGCGACGCCGCCGATCGCACTGGCAGATAGGGCGCCATGCCGATCTCCAGGCATTGCGGCTCCGTGTGTCGCTGCTCCGGGGGCTTGACGCCAAGTCCGTCGTGCTGGAAGATGCGGACCTCCGTCTGCATCGCCGCGACCGCCAGCCCATTGGCTTCGTCGATCGGCGTGTGACCCTGAATCTGGACGCGATACGGCATCTCCGCTTCCGACACCGTATACCCGCTGCCCGACACCCACGTGTTCCAGTCGAACTGGTGGTCCCCGTCCGCGAAGTCGGCCGGTTGCAACGCCTTCCACCAAACCAGGTTGTCCTTGCCGTCGTATACCTGGATCAATCCATATTGGAGCCGCGAGCAGTCCTTGGCCTTCCACTTCAACATCAGCGACGCCGTATCGAGCTTTCCTTTGGGGAATTGCGGCCAGAAGTCGCCCAGCACGATTCGCGCCCCTTTGTCACCATCCTGTTTGTAATACTTCATCACGATGGTATAGGGCGAGTTCACCGCGTTGATGTACCGGGCCGTGGCGCCGCGCTTCTTCAACACGCCGTCCGCGGCCGTGCTCTCGCCCCGGTAATCCCTCACGCTGGGCGTGGCGCGCTCATCGGCATCTCCATCGCCCGTGAGGTCCCTTTGAAATACCGGCAGATCCAGCGGCGCGTACGTATAATGCAGCAGCTCGCCGTCCGCCACCGGTGTCGCTTTGCAATAGTTGCTAGCCCAAACCTCCATCGCGACCTTGTCCGCGTTCTTCTTCAGCCCCTCCAGCGAGTAGGTGAGATCGCAAGGTTCGTACTGCGGCAGAAACCAGTGGCTCAGCTTCGTGATCCGGATCGCATTGGCGGCGCGATGCGTTTTCACCACCAGCTTATGCTGCTTCTCGTATGCCAGATCCGTGGCGTCCCAGATCTTCGGCACGCGCAGGCTGAGCTTGCGGCCCCGCTCCTTCAGAAACTCCGAATGCTCCGGATTGGTCTCGTCTATCTTGCAAAGCCCAACCGTCTCCGCCAGCCAGCGATTCACCTCCACCGGCTGATCGGTCCCCCAATTGAACTTGGCAAAACTCTGCCACTTGATCTTGCCGTGGCAGACGCGTTTTACGAACGCGCCAAAAGTCTCGTGATCATTCGGTGTCTGCTCTCCGCCAAATTTCAGAACAGGGTGCATGGTTCGCCAATACCGCCTATGTTACCGGAATGTGCCGCGCCCCCCGTAGGACAGACGATCGTTTTTTGTCGTCTGTCCATCCGCGTTTGTTTTCCTCTGCCTCTACTAACCGTTCTCGCATTACTTAAACGCCGGGTCCGACTCCGCCCCCTTCCTCGGTTTCCACTCCAGCGTGTAATACTCGCCCCGATCGCGCGCCCACGGATCGAACGCATTCACCACGTTCTGCAACTCCGGCGCCAGCTCCGGCATCGTCCGCAACAGCACGCGCTTCAACGGCGAGACCGGCTGCTGATGTCCGTTCGGCGTGCCATTCTCCATCTGCTTCGGCCCCGGCCCATTATGGTTCACCCAATCGACCCCCAGCCGCGAATAGAACTCCGGCCGGAAGCTCGACGTGAAGAAGCGGTCGCTGAACAGCCGCCGCGAAGCGTTCAGAATGAACACCACGAACTGCGTCTCCGAGATCGCAAACCCGTGCGGCCGCGTCGATTCCGCCAGCCATCCCACCACCGTATCCACGTCCTCCACGTTGTCCACCATCGACCCGTTCGCGCGACCCAGGCAGTCATTGATCGCCGACCCGTCCGCATTCAACTGCGCCGCCGTGATCACCTTCGTCGCGTCGCACCGGTGCTGCCCGTAAATCTCGCGCAGCGTCTTCACCAGATCCTCCTGCTCCTTGCGTCCCGCCGCGTCCTTCGCCAGGTGCGCGTCCACGTAGTCGTCGAAGCTCGTCAACGTCCGCAGCCCGTACTGGCGCCGGAACTCGTTGAATCGCGGCACGCCGTGCTCGCGGTCCCGGATCAGGTCGAGCGCCGCGATGTCGATCTTATGCGTCGCCGATTCCAGCCGTGGCATCTCCAGGTTCTGCAGGAACCGCGGATGATTCTGCAGCGCCAGCAGCCCGAGCCGCTGCCGCCCCATGCTCAACGCCCAGTTCGCCAGACCACGCGACCGCATCGCCTCCGCCGATTTGGCGCGAAACGTCTCGATCACCGGAACCTTGTTACGGATCTGATTGGCGTCCGCGCTCCACTCGCGATACTCGATCAAATCGGGCACCAACGCGTGCAGCCGGTATACCGTGATAAACTCCTCCGGGAAATTGAACGGCGACCCGAAGTGATTCACGCCGCCGTTCACGTCCTTCGGATTCGCCAGGCTCCATCCGTCATTCGTGGAACCCAGCCCGAAGATTCCCGGGCCCGACGCGAACACCGAGTACCACTGCGTCGCGCTCTTCGCCTTCGCCGATTCGCCGAAGCCCTTGGTGACGATCTCCCGCAGCACGTCGGCCACGCTCTGCGTCACGCCGTCTTTATCGCCCAGCAGGCCGTTCCAGTTGGCGTTCATGGCGCGATACAGCGGCTCGTCATACAGCAGTTGCGGCGTCCACTCGGTCGTGTGGATCTTCGCGATCTCCGCCGCCACCACCAGCCGCGCCGCCTCGAACAGCTCATCCGCCGTCACCTCGCGATACCGTATCGGCTGCGCCGGCCGCGCCGGATTGCGTAGTCCCGAATCCTCATCGGGAGTGGCCTTCGCCTGTCTGCGGAACTCGTCCACAAAGAGGTTATGCTCGCGCGAGAACAGGTTGTGGAAGAAGCTCACCCCGATGGTGAAGTTGTCCGGGAACGCCACCGACTCCTGCCCCGCCCACTGCGGGTTCATCGGGTCCGACGCCTGCAATAACGGCAGGTAGCCCTGTTTCTCTCCCGCGCCCGGCCGCTCTCCGACACTCGCCAGCAGCAGCCGCGCCCGGTCCGCAGGATCGCGCTTCACCCGCTTGCGCGACGTCTCGTCGTAGCCGTAAATCTGCGACGCGTCCCACCACGCCGTGACGTTGTTGCGGAACGCCTTCGGCGCTCGCTCGGCGTACTGCGTCCCGTTGTTCGTGAATTGCCGCGGGTCGCCGCTCACCCCTACATACCCTTTATCGATGCGATCGTCGGGCCGGCATCCAAGCTGCTTGAGTTGCTCCGGCGCCAGCGAATCGCACCCCACCTTCATGTACTCGGAAGCATTGTGGCCCTCTTCCATATGCGAGAACCAGTCGTGCGTCATGAACTGGATCCAGAACGCCGCCAGCACGTTGAAGAACGGCGCCTTCTTGTAGTCGCAATTGGCGTCCGCCGCGGCGCCCGGCAGGCCGTTGCCATCGTTGCACGTTCCCGGGTTCGACTGCTGCCGCGTGAACAGCTTCCGGCTGATCACCTGCGGATCGGGCTTCAACAGGCCCAGCCGATCGCCGTGCCGGTTGCGCGCCAGTTCGTCGCGTCCCAGCTCCGGGAACGTCGAGTCGAACGTCACGTTGCGCGCGAACAACTGCCCGCTCGATCCCATCGCCGGGTTGAAAATGTCGTTGCAGATGCCGGTCAGCGTGCGCCCCCGGATCAGTTCGCCCTTGCAGACCTGCTCGCCCGCTCCGCCCACATCGGCATAATTCCGATGCGACGCAGGCAGCCGCATCTCCTTCCACGTTTTCAGCGCCGGACCTTCCACGCCCTCGCGCCCGCGGACATAGTCGCTGTACGTCCCGCTATTGTCGAACAGGTTGAATTTGATCAGCTCGATACGCTCATATTCCAGATCCATGAGCGCTCCCAGAACGCCGCGCTCGTCCGGCGCCGCCGCCGTCGTCTTCTTGAGCAGAGATGGCATCCGCGATTCCGGTCCGCCAGTGCCCCAGTAGTTCGCCCAATCCACCCACGGCGTCCCGCGGAACGGCAGCGTAGCCGCGCCCCCGCGGCAGACCGCCGTAGCTTCCTGCACCTTCGCCAAGAACCGGCGGTCGCGAGTATCGGCGATCTTCAGGAAGCCGCCCTTGACCATCTCGGCGCATCTTTGTAACGATTCGAGTTGCGCCTTCGTAAAGGCGTCGTCTCTATCCGCGCATCCCGTCAGGGACGCCGCCGCGGCAATCGTGAGAACGTAGCTCGTGTAGCGCATCCCCGGCACTCTCCCAATGCGATCCTGCCCCAGGTCACTTCACCGGGCCCAGATAAGCGTCGTACCAATCGACAATCTCTTTCACCCAGTCGTCCTGCCGCGGTGTATAGTGGCCGTACGCGTCAATCAGCACGTGCTTCTTCTGCCCCGCCGGCGAGCCGAGCGCATCGAACAGCGGGTTCTGCGAAGTCTCCAGCGGAAACCGGAAATCCTGCCGGCTGTTCAGCATCAGCACCGGAATCCGGACCCGCGGCGCGAAGTTGAGGGGCTCCACCGGCTCCAGGTAGCGCTCCTGCGAAAACCCTCCGAACAGCAGCACCGCGGCGCGGATCCGGCGTTCGGTCGCTGCGATGACGCTGGCGTACCGCGAGCCGAGGCTCATCGAAATCAGGCCGATGCGTTCGTGATCGAGATCGGGCCGCGTCTGGATGTAATCGATGGCGCGGAAAACGTCCTTCGCCCAATCGATCGTGCGCTCCTGGTTCCCCGACGGGCCGGGAAACTCGGCCAGTCTTTCGAAGGTGCCTTTCAGCACCGGCACAAGCATCGCGCGGCCGCTCGCGAGAACGGCCTCGTTCCACCACGAATCGATCTGCCAGCGGCTGTCGCGCGACAAAACAGCTTCGCCCGACGGCAGAAAGATCACCACCTGATACGGAGGTTTGCTATTGACCGGCAGGTAAAAGCGCAAGGGAAGCCGCTCGCCGCCATAGGCCGCATTGATCGTTACCAACTCCTGTCGCCAATGCCTGGATTCCGAAGCCGCGGACACCTCCGGCTTGAGATCCGATTTCTCGTACGCGTAAAACGCGAGCAGGGATTGGAACGTCTCGTCCGACACGGGTTTCTCGTTCCGCGCGTCGCGCAGCACCGGTCCGGCGGGCCCCAGCAGACTCGCCGTCAGCGGTGCGGCGTAGCGGGCGCAGCGGAATCCCCAGGCCGGCTCGCGGTCCATGGGCGGGTACGCGACCGCATCGACAAACGAATACGACGGTGTGTTCCAGTTCCCGCCAAACAGGTATCGCTTGTTTGCAGTGGCCGTGTAGACCCATTCCGATGCATTGCCGGCCATATCGTAAGTGCCGAACGGACCGAGTCCCTGATATTGCCCCGCCGGCGCCAGCCCGTTGTGGGAAAAGTTGCTCAGGCGAAGAATCGGAAGCATGTAGCCGAGGCCTGCCGCGCGCCGCCAGTGGTAAACCGTCGGCAGACTCTTGCCCGCGAACGCCGCGTAGGCCATGGCCTCGTACCAACTCACTCCCGTGACGGGAAGCCGGTCCTCGCCATCTTTATAAGAACCCAGCCGCCACGTCGCCGGACCGGGCCGGCCGGTGGCATCCGTGAACCGCTTCATCGCCTCCTCGAAGCCGACGGTCCCGTGATCGGTGAGGAAGGGCTCCTGCCAATACTTCGAATCGCGATAGCCGCCCGCATCCACGAATCGCTTGAATTCCGCATTGCTGACTTCGTAGCGGTCCATCCAGAATGCGGGCACCATCTGTCCGCGCTCCGTGCCTCCCGCGACCGCGACCATTCCGGACGGCGCCTCGCCCGCCTTCACGAGCTTCAACTGGAGCCGGTCGGCCGTCGCGATCGTGCCGATCGCGTCTTCATAGCCGGCCTTCGCGACCTTGTACCGCACCAGGCTGAATGGATGAATCATCCCCGGCACGATCCGCAGGGGCGTGCTCCCGACCTTTTCCCAAGTGTCCGGCTTCAGATATTCGCCGAGATAGACGTCGGCGCCCTCAGGCTCGGTCTCCACCACCAGCGGCGCATGCCGCGCGATCAGCCTGGGATCCTCGGGAAGCCACTTCGCCGCTTTGCTCGCCAGCTTCAGCGACGCGAACGACTCGCCCACTTCGAATAGCCGCAGCGATTCGGGAATCCACACCTCGCGCGCCTGCCGCGTCTGCCAGGTCCGCCATCCGAACCATCCCGAGGCCGCCACCAGGATCGCGCACGCCGTGGCGAGCGTCCGATTGAGACGCGGCGCCGATACGGGCCGCTGCAGTGCCTGAAGTGCCTCCAGCAGCGCCCCTCCATCCGGATACCGCCGCGCGGAATTCTTCTCGAGGCAGCGCCCCACCACCGCCCGTAGCGGATTCGGGATCGCGGTCAATACCGGCGTCTCCCGCATGATCGCCGCCAGGATGGAGATTTTCGACTCGCCGCCGAATGCCCGGTTCCCCGTGGCCATCTCGTACAGGACCGCGCCGAACGAGAAGACATCCGACGATGCATCGAGCGCCTTGCCTTCCGCCTGTTCCGGCGACATGTACTGCACCGTCCCGATCATCGTGCCCGGGCTCGTCAGCGCCTCCGTCGCCGCTTCTTCGCTCGAGGCCAGCGCGCCCGTTCGTTTGGCGAGTCCGAAATCGAGCAGCTTGATATTCCCGTCGCCCGTGACCATGATGTTGGCCGGCTTGAGATCGCGGTGGATGATGCCCCGATCGTGAGCCGCCGCCATCGCAGCCGCAATCTGGATCGCATACCGAACCACGGTATCCACCGGCAGCCCTTGCGCCGGGATCCGTTTGCTAAGCGGCTCCCCCTCGACATATTCGAAGACCAGATACCGCCCGAATTGCCCCTCGCCGATCTCGTGAATCGTGACGATCCCCGGATGGACAATCGCGCTCGCCGCCCGCGCCTCCTGCAGGAACCGCTCCGACGCCGCACCCGGCTGCAGGATCTTGAGCGCGACCGTCCGCTCCAATTGCGTATCACGCGCCCGGTACACCACCCCCATCCCGCCGCGTCCGAGTTCGCCTTCGATGATGTAATGCGCGATGCGGTCAGGTCCGGCCACGGTGCGAGTATACTGCAAGTCGGCGGTGGGCGTGCCGCGGACCGATCGCAAACGAACCGCGGTTGCGGGGAATAGCCGCGGAGGGAATCACCTGTGCCGGTACGTGATCCGGCCCCTCGTCAAGTCATATGGCGACAGTTCCAGGGAGACTTTATCCCCGTTCATGATCTTGATGCGGTTCCGCCGAAGTCTTCCGGCCATTGTTGCGAGGACCGTGCGTCCTAGATCGAGCTCGATGGAGAACATTCCAGCCTTGAACTTCTCGACAACCTTCCCCATGACTTCAATTGCATCTTCTTTTGGTACGTTGATATTTGGCAATGATTTCCTTTACACCTTTAGGTGTTCGACAAAAAACTACGTATGCGGCAAAAGAACGGGGCTGTGGCACGTTCGGTACCGGCCCCGTCCCAATCCAGGCTCTACCAGCGGTTTTGCCGCGAGCCGCCGCCTGATCCGCGTTCCGCTTTCGGACGCGCTTCATTAACGTTCAGCGCTCGGCCATCGACGTCTTTACCGTTTAGGGCGCTGATTGCACTGTTCCCTTCGGCGTCTACGCTCATTTCGACAAACGCGAAGCCCCTGGCTCGTCCGGTGTCACGGTCAGTCACAATATTCACGCGGTCGACCGAACCATAGGATTCAAACAGGGAGCGCACGGTATTCTCCGTGGTCCCAAAGCTGAGGTTACCTACAAAAATATTCTTCAATTAAACTTCTTTCTGAATTTGCAGAACAGCGAACGGGCAAGACCAAACACGGGCGGTGTTTTAGGCCGAGCGATGTGGGAACTGCGCAATAGGCGGGACTGGCAAAGACATTCCTATATTAGCAGAAACGCGGTGCGGCCCGAGAGGATTAGCTGCTATGCGCAGTTCGGGCCCTCTAAGGGTTGGCCGGTAGCCAACCGGCTTCAGCCCGTGACGACAGACAATTGGAAAGCCGCCGGTAACAGGCCGACTTCTCGTTCCTGATCTGAGGCCTCGTACGAGTAGCGGACAAATTTGCCCAGGGGGCTGAGATTCGTAGCCCAATAATTCGAGAGTTCGCGAAGCACGGGCTTTGGAATAGATCTGGACGGGTCTACCCCCCGGCTCCCGAGTGCTCCAACGTCACGGGAGAAGCGCGTCCGAGACGCGGCTTGAGCCACGCATCTGTGCTTTGTTTCGTTTGTCGCGCGCGGACCGGTCGAGTTCATCGCTCTCAGCAAGGTCACGCAGTAACCTTGAAACCGCCGCGTTGTACAGTTCGGAATTTCGCCAACCCCGAGAATCGCCGATGTGTCGCGTCCTCCGAATATCGGCGACCCAACTGCGGCACGCCCAGGGCCGCTTCATCAATGCGAATTGGAAACAACACAGTCGTATTGCCCTGATTTACTCTTTTCCTTGGTTATACTGTACTGAATCCGACAGATGCCGCTATCGACAGGGGATGAACTCGGCCCTTACCAAATCCTCTCCGCGATCGGAGCAGGAGGGATGGGAGAAGTGTACAAGGCCCGCGACACGCGTCTCGATCGTACCGTCGCGATCAAGGTGCTGCCGGAACGAATCGCCAATCGCCCAGACCTCCACGCGCGATTCGAACGCGAGGCGCGCGCCATCGCCTCACTCAACCATCCGAATATCTGTTCGCTGTTCGATATCGGTCCCGGCTACATGGTGATGGAGCTGATCGAGGGCGAGACCCTCGCGGCCCGTATCGAAAAGCGGCCGCTGCCGCTCGACCAGGCTCTCAAGGTCGCCGTCCAATTGGCCGACGCCCTCGATCGAGCGCATCGCGCCGGCGTAACGCATCGCGACGTGAAGCCGCAGAACATCATGCTCACGCGCGATGGGGTCAAGGTGCTCGATTTCGGCCTGGCGAAGTCCGACTCTAAGCCCGGCCCGACGGAGGAGACACTCACCAAGGTACTGACCGTGGAAGGCACGGTGTTGGGCACGCCGCAGTACATGTCACCGGAGCAATTCGAGGGCAAAGAGGCCGATGCGCGCAGCGATGTGTGGGCCTTTGGAGCCGTGCTGTACGAGATGGTGACCGGCCGCAAAGCGTTTGAAGGCAAGACCTACGCAAGCCTGGTCGGGGCGATCCTGGCATCGGAGCCGGCGCCGATGGAATTGACTCCGATTACGCCGGCGTGGCTGGAACGATTAGTCCGACGCTGTCTGGCGAAGGATCCCGAGGACCGCTGGCAGTCGATGCGCGACATCGTGATCGAGCTCCGGTCGCCGCCGGAGGAATCGGTGAGCGCGGCGCCGGCCATAACAGCGGCTCCGGCAAATCGCCGCTTCGCACTGCCGTGGATTCTGGCGCCTGCGGCGCTCATCGCTGGGGCGGCGCTCGCGCTTGTTCTTCTCCCGCAATCGCACAACGACCTCTCCGGGTATAAGTTCACGCCGCTTTCGCGGCAAGCCGCTTCGTACTTGAGCTCGGGATCTCCGGAATGGTCTCCCGACGGCAAGAGCATCGCCTTCGCACTGAATGTCCACGGAATCACTCAGGTCTTCATCAAGGGGATCGATTCGCGCGAACAGACGCAGCTTACGCATGGCTCGACCGACTGCGCATCCCCGTTCTGGTCCCGCGACGGCTCCACCATCTACTACACGGCGGGGCCGGAACTCTGGTCGGTACCCGCATCCGGCGGGGCCCAGGAGAAGCGGATGGCGAACGCCGGTGGCTATGTGTCGCTTTACCGCGACGGCAAGACGGTTGCGTTCGTGCGACAGAACAAGGTGTATCTTGGCTCCCTCGAAGGCGGCGAGCCGCGCGAATTCCCCATCCAGTTCGGGGGGCGGAGCGGACAAGTCACCAGAGCGCAGTTTGCGCCGGACGGCTCGAAGCTGGCAGTAGTCGAGGGAGGCTCGCTGTGGATTGTGAAATACCCATCTGGGAGCGCGACGAAAATGGCCGACGCCGACCTGGCAGTAGTGGGTCAGGCGACCACCTGGCTGCCGGACAGCCGCCGTCTGATGTATCGGGGAGCCAGCCGTGTCCTTCTGCTGGATACGCAGGACGGCTCTCGCCGCGTTGTCTACGCTTCGGAATCGGGGTTAGGCAACATCGCGCTTTCTCCTGACGGCAAACGCCTCGCCTACATCACGGGTAGAGCGGAGTGGGACGTCATCGAGATCTCTCTGCCTTCCGCGCAGGTTCGAACTTTGATGGCTGAAAACGGAGTGATTTCCTTTCAACCGGACTGGCATCCCTCAGGCACTCATTTCCTGGTCGCAAAATCGGGATTCCTCGAGGACGTTTCCGCAACGGGAGAATTCTCCCGCATCCTTCAGAACAACACGGGTTCCACCCTGGGCGCGCACGTTTCCCCGGACGGCGCCAAATTCGTTTTTGGGGTTGGTTCCATTGCCAACGGCGCGCTTCAGCTGATGATCTCCAGTTTCTCCGGCGGCGTGGTCTTGCCGTTGGATCCCGAGGCCTTGCCCCTTCTCCCTGCGTGGTCGCCGGACGGCCAATGGCTCGCCTATGTCCGAAACCACGAAGGCCGGCCGCAACTCGTAAAGCGCCGTCCCGGTTCGCCGGGGCAACCTGGGGTGATGGTGGACGGGATCGACGTGTCGACTAGATTTCTCAGATTTCCATGGCTGCAATGGTCGCCCACGGGGGACTGGATTCTGTTTCCGCAAGCGGACGGGATGTGGCTGGTCTCACCCGATGGCCAAAAGAATCACAAGCTGACGGGACGGGGCTTTTCCTGTTCTGGCTTCTCCAAGGATGGCGCCCAGGTGATCGGAGTGTTCCAGGATACCAGCGGGAAGGGAGCGCAGTGGGCGCTCTACTCGGTGGACGTCCGCACCGGATCGGAAAAACTCCTGGGTCCGGTGGAGCTGCCCGCGGTGGTCGACGCCGTGGCCGGATTCAGCCTGCATCCGGACGGCAAGCGATTTCTTACTTCCATCGCCAAACGCCCGTACGATATCTGGATGTTGGAAGGCTTCGACACACCGCCAAAGTCCCTGCTGGACCGTCTGCTGCGTCGCTGAAGCGGCGGGTTCGATGCTCTGGTGCATCACTGCGCTTTGCCGCTTTTGCTGGTCCTCTGATATCGATCGGGGGCGGCCAGTGGCGAATGGACGATCCGGAAGTTGACCAAGTTGACGTGTAGTCGTTTACCCTTCGAAGTGCCGCTCTGGGCGGATCACGCGCCACTCGTACAGAGCGCCGGGCAGGGATGTCGGGGGCACGAAGTCCGCTTTCTCAGAGATCGAGAACGATAAACGCTAGAACTCTATCTGGAGTGACCCGGCGCAGTAGTGCTGAGGAGCGGCGAAATCTCGACAAACCCGCGTACTTCCGGCGACCGCATCCTCTCCTTTTCTGCCCCCACGGCCCGGCCACATCATCGCGCCAATCTCCTCACGGCTGAACTGGTACGATAGCGACTCGACCGCCCGTCGCTCATGCGCAACCAACCACCCCGTAAATCCGCAGACAGTTCCCGGCCGCCGGGGCGGCGCGGCGCCCGTTTCCCGCGTGGGATCCAAATTCTGTATCGGGATGCGGCCCTCATCGTAATCGACAAGCCGCCCGGACTGGCTTCCGTTCCGGTGAAGGGACTGAGTACGCCGTCGGCGCTCGAGGTGCTGAGAACGGAGTTGCCGCCGCCCGCACGCGTATTTGTGGTGCACCGCATCGACCGCTTCACCTCCGGCGCAATCCTATTCGCCGCGACCGCCCAAGACCGCGAGGTCTTGATCAAGCAGTTTCTGGAACACGCTCCCGACCGGCAGTACTTGGCCGTCGTGCGCGGGCATCTCACCGTCGCGGAAGGGACGCTGGTGCACTACCTGCGCCGCGACGGGATGGTCCAGAAGGTCTCGGCCGAGAGCGACCCGCGCGCGACGCGCGCCGAGCTTCGCTACCGCGTCGAGCGGGTCCTCAACGGCGCATCGCTCATCCGGGTCGAGCTGGTCACCGGCCTGCAAAACCAGATCCGGGTGCAATTCGCGGCCGCCGGACACGCCGTGATCGGTGACCGGAAGTACGCGCCCAAGGAGGCGGCGGAGAAGCTCATCGATCGCGTGGCGCTGCATGCGGCGCATCTGGCGTTCATCCATCCGCGAACCGGAAAATCGATCGCAATCGACTGCGAGCCTCCCGCCGACTTCAAGCGGCTGGTTCAAGCGCTGCGGCTGAGTTCAGGAAGCCGCTGATTCCTGTGCGGACCTTCTCCCAAGTGCCAGGCTTTAGACATTCACCGGGATAGACGTCCGCACCCTCAGGCTCCGTCTCACCACGAGCGCGCATGGCGCGCGATCAGCCTGGGATCGTGGGGAAGCCACTTCGCCGCTTTGCTCGCCAGCTTGAGTGACGCGAACGACTCTCCCACTTCGAACAGCCGGACCGATTCCGGAATCCACACCTCGCGCGCCTGCAGCGTCTGCCATGTCCGCCAGCCGAACCAACCCGAGGCCGCAACCAGGATCGCGCACCGCTCGGCGAGCGTCCGATTGAGACGTGGCGCCGATGCGGGGCGTTGCAGTGCCTGAAGGGCGCCCAGCAGTGCCGCGCCATTCGCGTAACGGCGTGCGGGATCCTTCTCCGGCTACTCCGCAGTGGACCCCGGCCAGGCAGCGTGCCACCACCGCCCGCAGCCGATTCGGGATCACCGCAAATACCGGCGTCTCCCTCATGATCGCGTCCAGGATGGAGATTTTCGAATCGCCGCCGAATGCCCGGCTCCCGGTGGCCATCTCGTATAGGACGGCGCCGAAGGAGAAGATATCGGACGATGGATCGAGCGCCTTGCCTTCCGCCTGTCGCGGGCGACATATACTGCGCGGTGCCGATCATCGTGCCGGGCTCGTCAGCGCCTCCGTCGGCGTTTCTTCGCTCGTCGCGAGCGCCCCCGTTTCCTTGGCCAGTCCGAAATCGAGTGGGACCGGCAGGCACGCGAATCGAAATCAGGTGTCTGAGGCCGGTTTCCCCCGTCGACGCAGGCTGCGTTCCTTTCTCCTCGGGCACATGTAACGCTCTTCCTTGCATGCAGTGCGATACTGGAGTTCGTGCCTACCATCTTGGTGGAAGGGCCCTATCGCATGTACTTCTACAGCCACGAGCCGAATGAACCACCGCATGTACATGTAGACCGCGACGACCAGTCCGCCAAGTTCTGGCTCGATCCCGTTGCCCTTGCCCGGAACATCGGGTTTCGCCCGCCGGAGCTTCGTCGGGTCCACCGGCTGGTCACGGAAAACCGCACTCTGTTGTTGGAGAAATGGCATGAACGCTTCCCATCCTAATCCCGGAGAACGCGTGCGCGACGTGCAATTCACGGAAGACGCGCTCGCCGTCGATCTCGCTGACGGTCGCACCATTATCGTTCCCCTCACCTGGTACCCCCGCCTATTGGATGCCACCATGGAGCAACGCAAGAACTGGAAAATCGCTGGAGCGGGATTTGGCATTCACTGGCCGGAACTGGATGAAGACCTGAGCACGGAAGGCCTGCTCCGCGGTGCCCCCGCCGCTGCCGAACCCGAGCATCTACGCCGCTAGCAAGGCGCGCCTCGGCGTCTGGTCGAAGCATAGGCGGAATTGCATGGCGAGGACAGCTGGCCCCCCGGCCGCTCTTGTCAACATGTCCTCAGGAGGCGGATCGAACTCGCCGCACATTTCATAACCTCGCTCCTCCAATTGCACACTCTGCTCTGGCCCGGATATCCTTATTGCATGGGCTCTGTCCAAGAGATCTAGGATGCCGTCGTCAACCTTTCTCCCGCGGAATTGGCGGCATTCCGTCAATGGTTCGCCGAATTCGACGCCGCCGCGTGGGGTCGGCCAGATCGAGGAAGATGTCTCCGCTGGCCGCCTCGACGCGCTGACCGACGAAGCGATCAGAGACTTTCGCGAAGGCCGTTGCACGGACCTGTGAAACACCACGCAGGTCCCAAATTCTGGCAGTGCTATCGCAGCCTGCCGGCTCCGGTTCGCGCGCTGGCTGACGAATCGTACAAGTTGCTGAAGCGAGATCCCAAACACCCATCGCTGCACTTCAAGAAGATCGGCCGTTACTGGTCCGTGCGCGTCGCCGTGAATCATCGAGCGCTTGCGGCTGAGGAGCAGTCGGACCTTTCTTGGTTCTGGATCGGTCTTCACACCACGTGTGAGCGCTCTTAGAAATGCCCGTTGATCTGAACGCCTGTGACTCGGAAAGCCTTGCGGCTCTTACGTCCCGCTTCTCTCCATCCCCGCACCCTCCGCTTCGCGCTTGCGGTGTCTTGATGACAGCCACAGGACGATGGTCCTGCTCCACGCTCACCTCGACGCCTTCGGACCCAGGCCGGCACCGCTTGGGATGTCGTGGGCCGGCTCGGCTTCCGAAATGCGATACGTAGCCCTCACTCCGATCACACCGTTTCTTCCTCATCGGCGGGCGGCCAGGCTTGGAGGCGAACGGTTCCACGCATGGACTTGGCCAAACGACGGCTTCGACCGCGCCGGTCTGGACGCGCCGGAGAACGCATGATCGCCAACCAAGCGACGTCATCTGACAGTCAGCGGCACCGATTTCTGCTGTCGCGATACTTCGCGTGGCAATTGGAGCAGGCCGTGGTCACCACATCGGCCGCGCTCAGCACGTTGTCCGAATCCTTGGTCTTCGCCGCTTGGTACGCCGCTAGCCCGGCCTCGCGGAGTTCTTTCACGAATCGCTCCCAATCCGCGCTCTTCACCGGAACGTCCACGCCGTTGGAACACTTGCGTCCCGCGAGATTGAGCAGGCTGGCGGATTCAGCCAGAGCCAATGCGCTATTCTCCACCGCCTGCCATCCGCCGAATGTACTCGTCAGCAGATTTGGAGAAACCGACGGCTTCGGGTCAGGCTTGATCTTCGCCGGATCGTCACTTTGCGCAGCGAAGAACACGTTGGCGCTCGGATAAACGATCCCCCTCATCAACTGCGCCATATCGGCGGGAGGTGGACTTGGGGACTGTGCCTGAACGCATGCAATCAGAAGGACGGCAACGAAGGCCGCCGAACGTGTGACCATTGGGCGGAACATGGCTCTTCGGATTATGCCATTAGGATTGCGTACCTGCCCGGAAAACGCCTAGCCGATTCGATGTGCGGAATGATCGGCGCCTCGAAGGTGTCCTGGGCCAAAGATAAGCGCCGTAGGGTAAAGCTGAACCCAATGCCGCGCACCGATTCGATCAGCAGCGCGCTGCCCGCCGCTATTTCCGCCGTGCTCGAATCAATCTCGAGCGCAATGCACGGTCGCCGACTTGCGATCGATCATTTCTTGACCTTAAGCAACTTCTTCGACGCTGAGGCCACCGGTTTCGCGTCCGCAGGCAACTTGAAGGCGTCGACTTTGTCCCTACATCTTCGTATGCCCGAGCGAGACACACGGAGAATTGCGCCCACTGAACTTTCATCCAAATAATAGCTGCGCCGTTCGCGCGGGCCGCCTGGACTACCCGCCAATCACGAGATTCTGGCCATTCAACTTCAGATACGAGCTCTTGAGGAGCGCCGTAACGTGTGGCTTCAACGCCGCTTCCATTTCGTCAGTGACGCGAGCGAAACCGAAGAGCCGACAAACGACTCCGGGTGCCTCATCCGGACGCATGCCGCAGGATGCCTCGACGGCTTTCAGGATTGCTGTGCGGATCTCCTCAGGCGCGATGAACTCAATCTTGCGTGAAGACGCTGCCAGGGCTCCACGATCGCGCACGGTCGGCTCGACCATGCCAATCCGCCACAAGAAGTCGCCGCGGCGTTGGAACAGCCCGCCGGTGATACCGTTGCGAACAGCCTCCTGGAAGGCGCCCTCAATCCGATTCCCCATCTTCTGGACGCCGGCTGCCGCCATCACCCGCCGGGCGGCTTCATTCCAATGAACCGGACTCTCGACCGCCACTACGTGGCCCAACAACTCCGCAAGTCGCGATCTATCCACTTCGTGCAATTGGGCGGTACCGAGGCGTAGCGACACTGATGCGATTTCGTAGGGTGCTGCGCTCAGTATCGCAGGCGGCGGAAGCGTAACTGTTTCCGTTTCGGGTTCAGCAGGAGTAAGGACATGGACCGGAACCGGAGGTTCGCGCCGTGGGGAAACTGCTTCCGCGGTTTGGATCGCCTGCACCACCTTCCTCAGTTCTGATTCGGGATTGTGAAACCAGTCCGTCGACCAAATGCGGTAGATGCGCCATCCGAGCCCCTCGAGCACGTTCTGCCGTAAGCGATCACGATCGCGCGCGGATCGCGCGCTGTGGTAGCTCGCCCCATCGCATTCGATTCCGACAACGTATCGTCCCGGTTGGTTGCGATCTACGATAGCGAGGTCAACAAAGAACCCTGCACAACCCACTTGGGTGTGGACGGTGTATCCCGCTGCCACCAAGTCGCGTGCAACCTGCTCTTCGAAGTCCGAGTCGGGCGGACGATCGCTGGGCGTCGCCGTTTCAATCTGTTCCGTCTGGGCGTAGTTCAGAAATGCCTTGAGGGCTGCCACACCCCTCGAGGGAGTCCGCGATATGTCAAGGTCATCAGCCGAAAGTCCAGTAAAGACCTCGCATCGTGTCCTGGCGCGACTAATTAACACGTTCAACCGCCGCTCTCCGCCCGGTCTGTTTAGTGGACCGAAGTTCATTGCGAGATAGCCCTCGCGAGTCCGGCCGTAACCAATACTGATGAAGATTACGTCGCGCTCATCTCCCTGGACCTTTTCCAGGTTCTTGATGAAGAACGGCTCGTGGGGAGGATAGCCGAAGAACTCTTCACAGGAGCTGTCCGCTCTCCGCATGAGCTCAACCTGATCGAGGATCGCGTCCATCTGCGCAACGCTAAACGCAGCAACTCCGAGCGTCAGCCTTTGCTCTCTCGGGAACCGCACCTGTTCCCGGGCGTGTGCCATAACAGCTTCCGCGACAACTCTGGCCTCTTCCGGATTCGTGCGGGTGCGGCTGCGGTCGTACCAAGCGTTCTCCAGCCGATGGTAAACAAGTCCTATCGCCTTCCTCTCCCGCGTTGGGCTCGGAAAAACAACCAGACGGCCGTCGTAGAACAGGTGGTTTGAAACGGTGATCAGAGACTCGTGTCGGCTGCGATAATGCCATCTCAGCATTCGCTGGTTGGCGCCCCGGGCGCTGAACAGCCCCAGAATGCTTTCGATATCGGCCGTCGGTGGTTCCTCAGCATCCTCGTCCACCTCATCGGCATTACCCAGGGAGTCGAAGAAACTGGTCGGAGGCAACTGTTGGCGATCGCCGACGACCACTACTTGCTTTCCGCGCACGACGGCGCCGAGCGCATCCACGGGACGGACCTGGCTGGCCTCATCGAACACCACAAGATCGAAATTAAGGCACGCAGGCGGAATATAGTTGGCGATCGAAAGCGGACTCATCATGAACACTGGCTTGATGCCCTGAACTGCGTGTCCCGCGGTCTCGATCAACTTTCGGATCGGTAGGTGCCTCCTTTTCTTCTCGAACTCTTTCCAGAGCACACCGACTTCACCTGCGCCTCCGCCCGCAGGCACCGACGTCATGTGGCGGGCCGCGATCATTCCCCGGTTATAGTCGAGGTGCGCCAGATCCAACTGACGGAAACGCTCGACGACTTTCCCATGATCGGCGCCATCGAAGCTGGCCAAGGCGGGGCGTTCCTGGAATGCGCGTTGCAGCACTGTGGATAATCGGCAACGCTCGAACAGATAGACGAGACACTCCGCAGCATGTTCCCACTCGCAAGCTACTTCCACAACCTCGGAGAGTCCCCTATTTCGGCATTCGGTCGCAATTTGATTGAAGGCGACCATCTCCTGGAGTCGGCCGAGACTTGCCAGCTGCGCCTCTAGCGTCTGGCGCAGAGTCGTCCACGGTCGATCCAGCACAGAGCCCCTCTCCCCCTTAAACTTGAGTAACGCTTTCCAGGCGTCAACAGCGGATCTGAAGCGGCGACTTGCTGCTTCGGCCTCACTAAGCAGCGTCGCGAGCCCCGTCCGATCGATCGCCTGAACTCGTCTGTCGATGCACCAAGACCCCAGACCTCCAGATTGAATCCTGCGGCGAGCGTTCAGAACCCAAGCTGCCTGCCGTTCCAGCAATTCCCAGTCGGACGCGAGTCCACGCCAGTTGGAGCAGAACATTGAAGCTACCCATGGCTGGGCCTCATGTACGGTCTTAGAGGAACTCGATGTCTCCAAAACGGCATCTAAAAGGGGCAACATGCCCTTCGCATCTTTTGGGGCGACCCCTGAGCACAGCGATTGCACTTCGCTGCGGATTCGCCGCCACCGGGGCGATAGGAATCGCCACCATCGGAAGCCGACCTCCGTCAAATCCCCGCGGATCGCGGTCACATCCTTCTCCCAAGATTCGTGCCGAAGGATCTCCCTATACTTTCGGCGGAGGTCTCGTTGTTTCCTGCCAGCCGTCAGAACTCGAGCGATCTCGTCTTCCCGCACGAGCCAGTCACGGTGCCCGGCGTCCAAGTCGGTGAGATCCGGGGCCGAAGCGATGAACTGGGCCGATTCCAGCAGCGATGTCCCCTCCGCGGAAGTGGTCGGGATGCCAACTCCACAAGCAGTCGCGAGCGCGCTAATAGCAGCGTCCAATGCGTTTGCTTCGACAATCGCCGTTCCAATGATACGCCCAACGTCGTCGAGGTCCGTCGGCAAGAGAACCGCGAGGTCGCAGCCCCAGAATGGGTGACGAGCGGGAACCCGGGTGCGTACAACCCGTTGTTGCAACTGCTCGACCAGAATCCGATAGGCGTCCGTATCGGCCGCCGTCCATTGAGCAGCGTTCATTTTCAAGGGCGGCAGGTTCATCTCGCGTAGCGCACTGTTCGCGGCCAGCATGCGCCCGTACGCCAACGCAGGTGTCTCTCCGGTGTCACCGATCGGTTCGTTGACAGCTTTGCAGTGCTGGTTTAGGCGGTCGCGTGCGGCGCCGAGTTGCTCCAGGTTCGAGACGAGACGAGTAGAGGACATGCCAGCATGGCTTACGGTCCGCTTCAATTCATCCAGCACCACCTTCTTGTTCGAGCGGTTACTGTGCAACTCCAGGCACATCCCGCCCAACCCGATCTTGTCGAGTCGGCGCTTCACGACGTCGAGCGCCGCCATCTTTTCGGAAACGAATAGAACCTTCTTTCCCTCCGCCGCTGCGCACGCGATGAGGTTTACGATTGTCTGCGATTTTCCCGTCCCCGGCGGCCCTTGGATCACCATGTTGTGACCAGCGAGCGCATCCAGGATAGCTATCGTCTGAGTGCTATCAGCATCCACGACTTGGGCAGGCATTTGTCCGCTAACTTGGTCATCTAGTAGCCGCTCTTCGTTGTACTCGCTGGCCGTGCGCGCAAAGCCATCATCACCCATGAGGCTCACCAGCACTTCGTGCCCAAGCAGAACTTTTTTCTCAGTCCAAGTCTTTGGATCGAGGTCTCTATACATGAGGAACTTGGCGAACGAGAAGAATCCGAGAACTATTGAGTCACTCTCAACTATCCACCCTGACTGCCCGCGGACGAGGCGCTCTACTTGTGAGAAGTACTTGGGGATGTTGAGTTCATCGGCATCGGGCAGTCCCGGAAACCGCTGGATCCCGAACTCCATTTTGAGCTTTTCCGCCAACGATACGTTCTCGCCGAGTTCGTCACCGGAGTATTTCAGATGGAAGCGGTCGCGAGCGTCACTGCGCTCGAGTTCGACCGGGATCAAGATGAGCGGGGCGCAATGTACCGTCTCGCTATCGTCACGTTCAGTCCACCGTAGCATCCCGAGCGCGAGGTATAACGTGTTGACACCCTGCTCTTCTAATGAGGTGCGAGCAGCATGGTAGGTTGACAGGAGCCGCGCCTGTAACTGCGCGGAAGTGTAATCCGTCTGCAGTCGGAGGTCTGTCAGCCGACTTGAGTCATCCTCCAGTTGCTCCAATAGAGGTACGGCCAACTTTGTTTGTACTGGTGCGGTCGATGCTGGAAGGAACGTCATCCGCTTCTCCTCAATCACCAGGAGCCGGAAGACCTCAGTCGGGTCTTCGTCGATGATTTCCAAGCCTCGTCCACGAAGCGTACGGTAGTTGAGCAAAGGATTGCGAGGTCCGAGATCGAGCAGGTCACGGCGCGCAGTCTCTAATGACTTCTGTAAGTCAGTTGGCATCTGGGGATCTACCGGAGCCGAAAAGAGACAATATCACGGTGCGATTGCGCACACCACCGCGGGCCTCCGCGTTAACGGGTGATCGGCAGCCATAACTCGACGTTGACTCCCCAAAAGAGTTGCAGCGTGTGGTCACCATTTGACGCGCCATCGACCGTATGCCAATATAGGCATATGTGGCCGTCATGAAGAGTCTCACGTGGCTGGCCGATTCCCGCACCAGACTCAAGTCCTTCCCATCTGGCGTGCAAGACGATATCGGCTATGCGCTCTACGCCGCACAACTGGGAGAACGGAGCCCGAAAGCCAAGCCGCTCCACGGTCTTGGCTCCGGAGTGATGGAGATTGCCGTTCAGGACATGAGCGGCGCCTACCGCGCGGTCCATACGGTCTCGATCGGAGATTCGATTTACGTGATCCATGCGTTTCAAAAGAAGTCCAAGGCCGGAATCGCCACACCCAAGACCGAAATCGATCTGATCAAACAGCGGCTCAAGCAGTTGCGGAATAAGGTGAAGAATGCCAAAAAGCAAAGTTCTTGAACAGGAGCCCAGCACTGGAAACGTATTCGCTGACCTCGGCCTGCCCGATGCCGGTGAACATCTCATCAAAGCCGGACTGGTAATCCGGATCGGCCGGATCATCCGCCAACGCAAGCTAACCCAAGCGGCGGCTGCACAACTCATGGGTATCGATCAGCCGAAGGTTTCAGCGATGCTGTCCGGCCGGTTTCGCGGATACTCCGTCGAACGCCTGATGCGATTCCTGGTCGCACTAGGAAACGATGTGGAGATTGTAGTCAAGCCGAGAAAACGCGGTACTGCCGAACTTCGCGTCGCGTAGAAGCGCACCGTGAATGGAGCAAGGTGCCATTGTTAAAGTGCATTTCCGATGAAAGCTAGAATGTCGGCAGTGGACCCCGCAACGCTGGTTCAGAGAATTAAATGCCGCGGCTGGGATTGTCAGACCAAGGACGATGTTGCCACCTGGACGCCTTGGCGGAAGAGGTGATCAGAGATTTTCGCGAAGGCCGCTCCGGCGAGCGCGCGCCGACCATCGAATCGAACAGGATCACCGCTCTTCCCCGATGATCCGTACTGCCCGTTCCACGACCTCTGACAGCTTCGCCAGTTTCAATCGCCCGACAACTGACAAGATCAAGTCGCGGTCCGCTGTGAACAACTTGTCCGGGCGTGCCTCACTATCATGGAGGAGCCCACCGGATGCGAAATCGCCGGCTTCGAGCGCAATCGCGTAACCGGCTCTGGCACGAGTGGTGATCTGACAGAGAATTACATCCGAGCCCTTGAGTTCGGCCAGGACCAACGCTGGCCGCCGTTTTGAGCCGGACAAATCCGAAAAGGGAAACGGTACGACTACCACGTCACCCTTCACAGGTAGCTCCAGGCCCTGTCCTCTTCGGGTTTGAGCCAGTCTTTAGCCAACGATGCCTCGCTCAGCAAAGCAGGCTCGCCGGCCCGGCGGACGGCCTTGGTGCCGAGAAACCGGACGAAATCCAGCACCTCGTCCAGCATGTCGTCAGGGATTCGATCAAGTTCGGTCGTGATCTGTTCCTTCTTGCTCATCAAAGGCCCCTTCCTCAGATTCTAACCCGCGGTATCGGGCAAGTAGTCAGGGAGCTTGCCGATTGGGACCTACCGTCGGGCGCGATCCTCTCGCTTGACTGGTCAGGCGAGCCGCTGGCATGTGTGTTGCCTCTACGATATGTCGGGGCTCAATCCCCTGGGGCGAACAAAAGGCGTTACGACCCAATCGATATTTAATTTCCGTTGATTCCGCTCCACTTATCCGAAATCCGCCCTCAGTAGCCCTTGCGCCCGTGGTAATGTCGCGATAGGAGAGCCTTGTGTCCGAAATCGTAGTTGCCTCATCCATCCCCGCCGTCGCCCCACCGACGCGCCCAAATACTAAAATGAAGGAGCGAACCCATAACCACCTTTCCTTGCACCAAACCCGCTCGACCCCACGCATCCCCACCTCCCCCGCCCACCCTCAAAAAATCAAAAAAATTAAATGGCGAAACGAAGCCACTAAGTGCCTTTCCCCTCAACAAAACAGCCCCAAAAACGAAGCCACCGAACCCATTATCGAAGCCATTACGAACCCATTCCACCCTCCCCAAACTCCCCCTCTCCCCACAAACGCGCTGGAGCTATCCCCTATATCCCCCACGTTATACTGGGCTTAAGCCATGGCTGATCTGAGCGTCATTTGGCTGCGCGTCGCGGCAGCGTTGTACTCGGTGGGATTGCTCCACGCCATCCTCACCCTCGTCCGACGCCGCGAGCACCTCTTCCGCGTCGCGCTCGGAGCCTTCGCCCTCGGCAGCGTCTTCCACTTCGTCTCCATCATCGAAGAGGGCCTCGCCTACAACCGCTGCCCCATCTCCAACATCTACGAAACCCTCTCGATGTGCGCCTTCCTCGTCGTCGTCATCTATCTCGGCGTCCAACTCAAATACAAGCTCGATAGCCTTTCCGTCTTCATCTTTCCTCTGGTCTTCGTGATGTCGCTCGTCGGAACCTTCGGTAGTCCCGTCGAAGGCTGGTCCAGCCCGCTGCTGAAAAACGCCTGGCTCACCGTCCACATCGTGCTGGTTCTGCTCGGCATCGCGGCCCTCGTCTTCTGCGGCGTCGCGTCCATCCTTTATCTCTTCCAGGAGCGCGAGCTCAAGGCCAAAAAGCCGCGCAAATTCTACTACCGGCTGCCCGCGCTGGGCACGCTCGACGAGTTAATCTCCAAATTTATGGGTGTCGGATTCGTGCTGTTCACCCTCGGCGTCATTGCCGGCAGCACCTGGGCCTTCATGTCGCTGAAGGACAATTGGATCCGCCAACCCTCCATCGCCATTTCCTTCTTCACCTGGGGCGTCTATCTCGCGATGATCTGCCTTCGCGTCACCGCCGGATGGCGTGGCCGCCGCGCCGCCATCATGACCCTCACCGTGATCGGTTTCTCCGCCGTCACCTGGGCCGCCCACGCGCGCCTGGGTACGATTCTGTTCACCCAATGAAGCTGCTGACCACCGGAGTGAGCCACAAAACAGCGCCCGTCGAAGTGCGCGAGTGCCTCGCCTTTCGCGAGGAGACGCTTCCCGCCGCGCTCGCCGATCTCCGCGCCCGCCCCGGTGTCACCGAAGCCGTCATCCTCTCCACCTGCAATCGCGTCGAAATCACCCTCACCACCGAGGACACCGCCGACCCGCAGCTCGTCGTCGACGCCTTCCTCTCCGATCACAAGTCCATCAGCTCCGTCTCCATCGGCCCGCACCTCTATCGTCACGAGGGCCAGGACGCCATCCATCACCTCTTCCGCGTCGCCGCCAGCCTCGATTCCATGGTCGTCGGCGAGCCCCAGATTCTCGGTCAGCTCAAGAACGCCTACGCCATCGCCAAGGACAACGGCGCCGTCTGCGGCTGGCTCGATGGCCTGCTCACCCGCGCCTTCAGCGTCGCCAAGCGTGTGCGCTCCGAAACCGGCATCGGGCAGATGGCGGTCAGCGTGAGCTACGCCGCCGTCGAACTCGCCCGCAAGATCTTCGGCAGCCTGAACAATCGCACCGTGATGATCGTCGGCGCGGGCAAAATGAGCGAGCTCGCCGCGCGACATCTGCGCCGCAGCGGCGCGTCGCATGTCTTCGTCACCAACCGCACCCACGAACGCGCCGTCGAAATGGCTGAGCTTTTCCAGGGCACGCCGGTCGAGTATTCGCGCTTCACTTCGATGCTGCCCGAGGTCGATATCCTGATCGCCAGCTCCGGCGCGCCGCACTACATCCTGAAGAAGGACGACATGCAGCGCGTCATCTCCGCGCGCCGCAACAAGCCGATGTTCCTCCTTTCCAGCACAGTGGGATCCGAAGCTTGGAATTCACGTGACTTGAAGTCGCG
>JADMIO011485858.1_pt1 | contig 48658 bp, 39 predicted proteins | sample 8958161 | NCBI WGS metagenome assembly JADMIO01 (sample SAMN16585339, study PRJNA669376) | soil metagenome | isolation source: Crop rotation soil | place: USA: Cullars Rotation, Alabama | collected 2011
CCGCGACTTCAAGTCACGTGAATTCCAAGCTTCGGATCCCACTGTGCTGGAAAGGACATAGCGATTCGATACGTGGACGAGCAGCAACCCCGATGGCTGCAGAGCATCCGCGTAGACCTGAAAGGCTTCGCGGGTGAGCAGATGCATGGGAACTGCGTCCGACGAGAAAGCGTCCAGCGCGAGAATGTCGATACTGCCCTTCGGCTGGCGCGCCAGCGTGAGACGGGCATCGCCCGTGACGATCCGCGCAGCTGGCGCGCAATCCGAGACGAAGCTGAAATAGCCTTTGCGCGTGGCGATATCGACGATTGCGGGATCGATCTCGAAAAAGCGCCAGTCCTGGCCTGGCCGGGCGTAGCAGGAGAGCGTCCCAGTGCCGAGGCCGACGACCGCGATGCGGGCATGCTTGCCGTATAGGAACTCGGCTTGTTGCATCGCGAGGCCAACACCCGAACGGGGCGCGTAATAAGTGGTTGGGGTTCGGCGCTGCTCCGGCGAAAGCATCTGCAAGCCGTGCATCGTCGTGCCATGAGAGAGCACGCGATAGTCCTGGCCATATTCGGCGACGGTGTAGATGCCGAAATAGCTGCGCGTGCGGCTGTGCTTGACAAGGCTTTGATCGATCGACCGCCAGCCGCCGTAGCTGAGCATCAGCGCCATCATGCAGACGGCAAACACCCAGTTGCGGCCAATGCTGAACACCGCGAGCAGGATGATTGCGACGCCCGCCACCACCGCCAAGGGGCCGGTAAGTAGCGGAACGCCGGGCCAGCCTATCAGCACGGACAGGAGCAACGCGACTGCCGGTACGGCGAAGCGCAACCAGCGACCGTGCGGCCCCTGCCATAGCCTGTCGAGCCCCGTCAGCAGGCCACGCTGCGGGATCAGGCCTGCCGCGGCGAGTACGAGCAGCGGGTGCTCCCAGGTCCAGTCGAACACAACCGGCGCGATCAGCGCGCAGAACACGCCGCCGAGCATGCCGCCGACAGCCATTGCCAGATAGAAATGGGTGAGCCGATCCGGCGAGGGGCGCAGACGATACATTTCACCGTGCAGCGCGACGGCAACGCCGAACACCAGCAGCAGCTCCATGGTCATCGAATAAAGCGGACCCTGCGCCTGGCCGGTGAAGGTAACAGCGGCGGCGACGAGCATCACCAGCGGAACCAGGAGAGTAATGAATTCTGTCGCGCGACGGCGCTCGTTGAACGCGATTACGAAGCTGAGCAGATAGAGGCCGAGCGGAAGCACCCAGAGTAGAGGCATGGCGACGATATCTGTGGTGAGGTGAGCAGTCGTCGACAGCATCAATCCTGAGGGCACCGCGGCGAGCACGATCCAGTAAAGAATGCGACGCAGCGGCGGCCAGCCGACGGCGGCGGGCGCCTCTTCCACCACCTTCGCCGGGATGGTGAGGGCGCATCCCGCAACCAGCAGGACCAGCACCGCATAGCCGGCCGTCCACAGCACGCTCTGGCTGTTGAGCGGCATGAACGGCTCGACCAGCAATGGATAGGAAATGAGGCCCGCGAAGCTGCCGAGGTTGGACGCGGCATAAAGCGCATAAGGCTCGCCGCGGCTGCTCTCCAGCGCGTACCAGCGTTGCATCAACGGGGCCTGGGTCGAAACGATCAGGAACAAGGGGCCGATCGAGGTTACCAGGAACCAGGGCACCCAAACTACCGGGTCCGCATCGGCCGGCATCAAATCCGAGCGCAACCCGATCGGGAGCCACAAAGCGGCGATCGCGAAGAAGGCGAGGTGGACGGCCGCCTGGCGGCGCGGTTGCAATCGGCCGAGCCAATGGGCGTAGGCATAGCCCACCAGAAGCAGCGCCTGATAGACGACCATGGCGCTATTCCACACCGCCGGCGCACCGCCGACGCGCGGAAGCGCCATCCGCGCCACCATCGGTTGGGTCAGAAACAGCAGGAACGATCCGACCACAATGGTGATCAGGAACAGCGGCTTGGCGAAGCGCTCCCGGCCGCGGGTCAGCGCCAGCTCAGCCATTCAGAAGCTTGGCCGCGAGCGGAGCATGATAGGTCAAGATTCCGGAGCAGCCGGCCCGTTTGAAGGCCAGGAGGGTTTCCAGAACCAGCGCGTCCCGATCCCCCGCGCCGGCGACTGCGGCCGCCTCGATCATCGCATATTCCCCCGACACCTGATAAGCGAAGACTGGAACTTCAAACCTTTCCTTCACCCGGCGCACAATGTCCAGATAGGGCAGGCCGGGCTTCACCATCACCCAGTCCGCGCCCTCCGCGAGATCGAGCGCCACTTCGCGCAACGCTTCCTCACCGTTGGCCGGATCCATCTGATAGGCGCGCTTGTCGCCCTTGAGCAGCCCGCGCGAGCCGACCGCATCGCGGAACGGGCCGTAGAAGGCGCTCGCATATTTGGCCGCATAGGCCATGATCAGCACGTCCTTGTGGCCCTCGCGTTCGAGCGCGGCGCGAATGGCGCCGACCCGGCCGTCCATCATGTCCGAGGGCGCCACTACATCGCTGCCCGCCAGTGCCTGGATCAGGGCCTGCTGGACGAGCAACGCGCTGGTCTCGTCATTCAGCACCCGCCCGGCTTCGTCGATCAGGCCATCGTGGCCGTGCGACGTATAGGGGTCGAGCGCGACGTCGGTGAGCACGCCAAGCTCGGGCGCGGCATCCTTCACCGCCTTCACCGCGCGGCAGATCAGATTGTCGGCATTAAGCGCTTCGCGCGCATCGTCGCTGCGCAGATCATGCGGGGTGTTTGGGAAGAGCGCTACGCAGGGAATACCGAGCGAGCGAGCCTCTCGCGCCCGCTCTGCGAGCCGGTCGACCGACCAGCGCGAAACTCCCGGCAGCGATGCGATTGGTTCCTCGACATCCTCACCACCGGAAACGAACAAGGGCCAGATCAAGTCGGCCGGCGCGAGCATCGTCTCGCGGACCAAAGCACGGGACCATTCGGCGGAGCGCGAACGACGCAGGCGCAGTGCTGGAAAAGACGCATGGGTCATCGATTGCGGGTGTAGGGTTCTATCCCGCGAGCCGCAAGCAACGGCACTGGGCGTCGCTTCGGATGTTGTTCAAGGGTGCCGCCCCCCGCCGATATTCCCCGCGACGCCATTCTTATCGTCAATGCACACAGCCGCAAGGGCGCGGCGCTGTTCCGTGAGGCGAAGCGCAAGCTGGAGGAAGCGGGCATAAGGCTGGTTGCGGCGCATGCTGTCCGAAAGCCCAAACTGTTTCCGCAGACGGTGCGGCAGGCAGTGAGCGAGGGAGTGCCGATGGTCATCGTCGGCGGCGGCGACGGCTCGCTCTCCTCGGCGGTAGATTTGCTCGTCGGTCGGGACTGCGTGTTCGCGCTACTGCCGCTCGGCACTGCCAACAGCCTCGCGCGCACCCTCGGCATCCCGCTTGACCTCGACGGCGCAATAGACGCGATCGTCAACGGGCGGTTGCGGCTGATCGACCTTGGCGTAATCGATGGCGACTATTTCGCCAATTGCGCCGCGATCGGGCTGGCGCCGATGATCGGGTCCACGGTCCCGAACCGTTTCAAGAAATATCTCGGCCGGCTGGGCTATCTGCTGTGGGCGGGATGGTGCTTGGTGCGCTTCAAGTCTTTCGAGCTGATCGTGGATGACGGTGCGAAAAAGCATCGGCTGTCGGCGGTCGAGGTGCGCATCGCCAACGGGCGCTTCCACGGCGGCGTTGAGGTGATCGAGGATGGCGCGGTCGATAGCGGCGAGATTGTCGTGCAGGCGGTGACCGGACGAGCGCGGACCATGCTGATCCTGAACTGGCTGACCATGCTGCTCCGGCTGCCGGCAAGGCAAAAGACTGTCACCGAATTCCATGCCCGGCGGCTGAGCATTAAGACCGATCCGCCGCTGGCGATTTCGATCGACGGCGAAGTCACCGCCAGCACGCCCGCGACCGTCGAGGTGGCGCCGGCCGCAATCCAGGTCGTGGTGCCTCGTTCTAACCCCGAGGATTGAGGCTTCCGCCAGGCTCGCCGGTGGCGAGTGCTTCCTCGATGACTTCTTCCTCAGAGGGAGGCGCCTGCCCGATCCTCCGCTTGCGCCAGCCGCCGTGCAGGTACAGGCCGACGCCCAGCAGCGCCGCGACGATGCTCCCGACCGGGAAGCTAAGCCATATAGCGTCCGCACCGATCAGCGGCTCGCCGACGAGCGCGAAGCCGATCCGCGCCGGATACATGGACAGGAACATGATCACCAACGGCCAGAACACCTCGCCGTTGGCACGAACGGTGCCGAACATCACCAGCGTGACTCCGAAGAAGACGAAGCCCCAGGTGGCGAGCAGGTGGATATGGCCGCCGATCTCGAGCGCGGGGCTGTGCGGGCCCAGGAACAGGCTAAGCGCGGCCCTGTCGACCAGGGTGATGAGCAGGATGAAGGCGCCGGTGAGCAACACGTTCATGAACACGGCCACCTTGGTGATCCGGGACACGCGGTCCCAATTGCCCGCGCCGATATTCTGCGCGACCATCGAGCTGGAGGTGGCGCCCAACGCCATCGCTGGCATCTGGACATAGGTCCACAATTGCTGGGTGGCCGCATAGGCCGCCGTGACCAGCACGCCGTGACGGTTGACGATGCCCTGCATCACGATCGCCGAAGAGGACAGCACGATCATCTGCAGGCCCATCGGTATGCCCATCTTGACGATGCTGCCGAGCAAAGCGCCCTGCGGCTTCAGATAGCGCAGCTCGGCGCCCCGCAGCCGCAGCGGCAAATCCCTCGAATAGATATAAACGAGCAGCGCTATCGTACTGATCGTATTGGCGATTGCCGTGGCAGCGCCGGCACCCGTGATCCCCAGTTCCGGCGCCGGGCCCAGGCCGAGGATGAACACCGGGTTGAGCGCCGTATCGAGCACCACCGAGAGGATCATGAACCAGAAGGGAGTCATGGCATCGCCCGCGCCGCGCAGCGCCGAGGTGATCGCCATCATCAGCATCGCTGGGATAATCGAGACCAGGATCACGCGCAGATAATCGAGCGCCATGTCGTAAGCGGCTTCCGGCGTGCTCATCAGCCGCAACAGCTGCGGCGCGAAGATGAGCGCAATCGCGGTGAGCACCACCAGCGAGATCATGAATGAGCCGATCGTCGTACCCATGATCCGGCGCGCCTGGTCGATGTCGCGGCGCCCGACGGCATGGCCGATCAGCACCGTCGAGGCCATCGACAGGCCGAAGACGAAGGTGATGATCAGGAACATCAGGATGTTGCCGTTGGCGGTCGCGGTCAGCGCATTCTCACCCAGAAACCGCCCTACCCAGACCGCGTTGATCGAGCCGTTGAGCGATTGGAGGATGGTGGTGCCGAGCATCGGCAGGGTGAAGGTCACCATCGTGCGGGTGATCGGCCCCTGGGTGAAGTCATGCTGCCCGCGGCCGGCAGGAGATTTTGCGGCTGCTTGTTCTGCCATGACCGTTCCTAGCCCAACCGTGCCAATGCGGCGTCGAGGCGCTCGGCCTCGGCGGCACGCTCTACATGATCCTCGCGGGCCTTTGCGACGGCTTCGGGCTTGGCCCGCTCGACGAAGCTGGGATTGTTCAAGCGGCCCGCCAGCAAGTCTCGCTCCTTTGCGGCGGCCTCGCGTGCCTTGAGCAAGCGGGCTCGCTCCGCCTCGAGATCGATCACTCCGGCGAGTGGCAGCACAAATGTTGCTTCATCGACCACGACCTGCGCCGCGCCCGCAGGCGAAGCCGGTGCCAGGCTTACGCTCTCGATACGCGCGAGGCGGCGGATCGCGGCTTCGTGCCGGCCGAGCCGTTCGGCAGTGAGCGGCGCAACATCGCGCGCGTGCAGCGCCAGCCGCGCACCGGGCGGCACGTTCAGCTCGGAACGCGCGGTACGGATGCCGCTGACCAGCCGGATCAGCCAGTCGATCTCGGCGCCAGCCGTCGGATCGAGCGCACGCGCATCCGCCATCGGCCATTTGGCGAGGATCAGATCGTAAGGCCGCTTGCCCATCGCATGCCACAGTTCCTCGGTGATGAAGGGCATGAAGGGGTGGAGCATGACGAGGATCTGGTCGAGCACCCAGCCCGCCACGGTGCGGGTCTCGTCGGCGGCCGCACCTTCCTCGGCGAGGATGGGTTTCGTGAGCTCGAGATACCAGTCGCAGAAGTCGTTCCAGACGAAATGGTAGATGATGTTGGCGCTCTCGTCGAAGCGATAGTCGGCGAGCGCGAGGTCGAGCGCCTGGACGGTGCGCACCGTCTCGCCGATGATCCAGCGGTTCACCGGCAGGTCGGCTGCGGGCCGCTCGATCGCCTTGCTCGCACCGATGCCATTGGACTGGCAGAAGCGCGCCGCATTCCACAGCTTGGTGGCGAAGTTGCGATAGCCCTCGATGCGCTTCTCATCGAGCTTGATGTCGCGGCCCTGGCTTTCCATCGCGGCGAGCGTGAAGCGCAGCGCATCGGCGCCGAACTGGTCGATCAGGCCGAGCGGATCGACGGTGTTGCCCTTCGCCTTGGACATCTTCTGGCCGTTCCGGTCGCGGACCAGGCCGTGGCAATAGACCGTCCTGAAGGGCGGCTCGCCCATGAAGTGGATGCCCTGCATCATCATGCGGGCCACCCAGAAGAAAATGATGTCGAAGCCCGTGACCAGGACCGATCCGGGATAATAGCGCTCGAGCTCGCCGGTCCGCTGCGGCCAGCCGAGCGTGCCGAACGGCCAGAGCGCCGAAGAAAACCAGGTGTCGAGGACGTCGGGATCGCGGCGAAGCTGCACGCCCTCCCCGGCCTGCGCCTGCGCCTCGGCTTCGCTTTCGGCGACGAAGATGGATCCGTCGGAACCGTACCAGACGGGAACCTGATGCCCCCACCAGAGCTGGCGCGAGACGCACCAGGGCTGGATGTTCTCCATCCAGTTGAAATAGGTCTTCGCCCAGGTTTCCGGCACGAACCGGGTTTTCCCATCGCGCACCGCTTCGATGGCGGGCTTGGCGAGCGTCGCCGCATCGACATACCATTGATCGGTGAGCCAAGGCTCGATGACCACGCCCGATCGGTCGCCATAAGGCGTCTGGATAAGCCGGTCCTCGACCTTCTCCAGCAACCCTTCCGCCTCCAGCATAGCCTCGACCTGTTTGCGCGCCTCGAAGCGATCGAGCCCGACCAGAGCGGGAGGGATCAGGCCATCGGCGGTCTGCACCACCCGCGCCTCGGCATCGAGCATGTTGAGCATGTCGGCGGCCTTGATGCCGGCGCGGCGGCCGACCTCAAAGTCGTTGAAATCGTGGCCCGGCGTAATCTTCACCGCGCCCGAGCCAAGCTCGGGGTCGGCATGTTCGTCGGCGACGATCGGGATCAGCCGACCGGTGATCGGCAGGCGGACCTGCGCACCGATCATATCCTTGTAGCGCGCGTCCTCGGGATGCACCGCGACCGCCATGTCGGCGAGCATCGTCTCGGGCCGCGTCGTCGCCACCGAGATCGAGCGCTGGCCGTCGGCAAGCGGATAGCGCATGTGCCAGAACTTGCCCTGCACCTCGCGCGTCTCGACTTCGAGGTCGGAGATGGCGGTGCGAAACTTGGGATCCCAGTTCACCAGCCTTTTGTCGCGGTAGAGCAGGCCCTGGCGGTAGAGCTCGACGAACACCTTCGTGACGGCGGCCGAGAAGCCCTCGTCCATGGTGAAGCGCTCGTTACCCCAGTCGCAGGACGCGCCCAGGCGTCGAAGCTGGCGGGTGATCTGGCCGCCGGACTGCGCCTTCCACTCCCAGACATGCTCAACGAAGGCCTCGCGCGGCATTTCGCTGCGCTTGACGCCCTGGCTTTCGAGGTTGCGCTCGACCACCATCTGGGTGGCGATGCCGGCGTGATCGGTGCCGACCACCCAGAGCGCGTCCTTGCCCTGCATGCGGGCATGGCGAATGAGGATGTCCTGCAGCGTGTTGTCGAGCGCATGGCCGATGTGCAGGCTGCCGGTGACGTTGGGCGGCGGGATGACGATGGTGAATGGCTCCGCCTGCGGCCGCTCCGGACGGAAGCGCCCCTCATTCTCCCAATGCGGGTACCAGCGCGCCTCGATGGCGGCGGGATCGAAGGTCTTGGCAAGCTCGGTCATGGGTGCGCGGCTTAGATGGGGAGGAGGAGGTTGAAAAGGCTGGACGAGGTAACTCACTATCGTCACCCCCGCGAAAGCGGGGGTCCAGCTCTGTATGTCACCTCAAATCCTGAAACGAGCTGGATTCCCGCTTTCGCGGGAATGACGGTCTTTCAGTAAAGATTACAGTCGCTTGCCGGTGATGCGGGCGATTTCGCGGGCGACCATTTCCTCGACCATCTCGGGCAGCTTCTCGTCCAGCCATTGCTTGAGCATCGGACGGAGCATGTCCTTCACCAACGTCTCCAGCGGGCTGTCGTCGACCGCGGCGGGGAATTCCCCGGGAGAGCGCGCGGCGGCGAGGGCCGCAAGCGACTGGCGACTGACCGCGGCCCGATCTTCCGCCATCAGGGCCTCGTCGCCCATCGGATCGTCGAGTTCGAGTACGTCCTCAGGCTGGTCCTCCAGCTCGGGCGGATCGTCATGGCGCGTGCGCGCGGTGCGGGGACCGGAATCGGGCCGGCTATCCTCGTTGATCACGCGTTTGATGGAGGCGAGGATCTCCTCCATCGATGGGTCCTGTTGAGGATCGCCGCCCATTTTCAGCCAATATCCCCCATATCGAATGCCTTATCGCTCATCCGACCGCCGCTGTCACGGGGTCTTCGTGCCGGGCGCAGGAACCGTAACATTGGGCCCAACGGTCCGCGTCGCGACTGGTTGCGGCGTAGGATCGTTGTCCCAGTCGTTCCACTTGCCGGCAACGCGATTGTAATTGGCGACTGGATCGTAGAGCGCGCCGCCATCGAGATTGAGATCCTGTGCTTCGGCCTGGCCCATCGCGTTGAGCAGCTGGAAGCCGGCGACATAGGCATTGCGCCGTGCGCGGACCAGCTCGACCTGGCTGTTCAGCAGCTCCTGCTCTGCATTCAGCACATCGAGCACGTTACGAGTGCCCACGCTCTGCTCGGCCCTGGTGCCTTCCAACGCAAGGGTGTTGGCCTCCACCGCGGTCTGGTTCGACTGGATCGCCTGAAGTGCCGCCTGATATTGGGCAAAAGCGGAGCGCGTGTTGGATACGACGCCGCGCTCCACCGCGATCCCCTGCTCGAGCAGCCGGCTCTGCAGCGCCTGCGACTGGCGGACCTGGGCCCCGACGAGGCCGCCCTGATAGATCGGAATACGCGCCTGAAGGCCGGCGCCGGTGCTCGTCTGATTGTTCGAAACGGTCGACAAGGGACCGAACTGGTCGTCCACGGTACCGAGATAATTGACGTAGCGGGCGTTGCCGTTCGCGGCGACAGTCGGAAGCCGGTTGGCGCGCGCGACGGCGACGTCCAGACCGGCCGCGCGAATCTGCTCATTCACGGAGCGCAGATCGGGGTTGTTGGCCAGGGCGATCTCAACCGCCTGGTCGGCCGTGCCTGGGAGCGGCGGGAGCGGCGGCGGCGGTTCGAGATCGCCCGGCCAATCGCCGATCACGCGGCGGTAATTCTCCTCGCTGGCGGTGAGCGCGCCCTCGGCGGTGGCAAGCCCGCTGCGGGCCAGCGACAATCGCGCCTCGGACTGGGCGACGTCGGTGCGGGTCAGGTCGCCGACCTCGAACCGGTCACGGGTCGCCTGCAGATTGGTTTCCAGCACTTTCACCTGGTTGCGATTCAGCGCGACGATCGAGCGATCGCGGATCACGTTCATGTAGGCTGAGACCGCCTCGACGAAGATGTCGCCTTCGGTGGCGCTGAGATCGGCCCGGCCCGCCTCGACCCGCGCCTTTGCCGCGCGGATGCTGTTGCGCACCGAGCCGCCACTGTACAAGGGCATGTTGATGTCGACGCCGGCGCTGAAATTCCGGCCAACGCCGCCGCCGGTCTGAGTCAGGTCCTGGTTCAGGCCCGCCGTCCCGGAAAGCTGCGGCCGGCCGCGTGCCCGGGCGATGGCGACGCTTTCATCGGTGCTGCGCAGCTGGGCACGCTGCGCGGTGATCGTCGGGTTGCGGTTGTAGGTCTTGATCAGCGCCTCGCGCAGCGTGTCGGCCAAGGCCGGGACGCCGCCGACCAATGTACCCGCCGCCACCGCGGCGAACAAGGCGCCGCGCCTGAACCCCACTCGTCTGCTCAACCCACCATCCTCTTTTAGAAACTGAAAGCCGGCGCCGGCGCGAAGCCCGGCAGCGGCGCCGACGCGACATCGGCGAAGGCAATAATGCCGAAAGCCTCACCTGCCCGCCGGCCGATTGCCAGCCGCTGAACGCCATTCTCGACAATGGCCGCGGCAAGGCGACCGCCATCGGCGAGCTGATCGACCAGGGCGTCCGGAATGGTCTCCACGGCGCCATCGACGAGGATCAGATCGTAAGGCGCACCTGGTTTCCAGCCCTCGGCGAGCGGTCCCTTGACCAGCTGGATGCCGCTACCCGTGAGTGCGGCCCCGGCTCGGCCGGCTAGCGCCTCATCCTCTTCGAGTGCGACGACGGCGCCGACCAACGTCGCCAGCACCGCGGCGGCGTAGCCGGTCGCCGCGCCGACGACGAGCGCGCGCTCGCCCTCGCGCGGTGCGGCCTCGGTGAGCAGCTTGCCGAGCGACATCGGCGAATTGAGCCAGCGGCCCTCGCCTAGCGGCACCAGGGCGTCGGCGTAAGCAGCGGCGGAGCGGTCAGCAGGCACGAAGCGCTCGCGCGGCACCGCGCCCATCGCGGCGAGGACGCGCGGATCGTTGACGCCGGTGGTACGCAGCTGGCTGGCGACCATTGCGCGCCGCATCTGATCGAAATTCTGCTCGGTCATGCAGGGAGCCTATCGAAATTCGCGAATTAGAGGAGGCGTGTTGCAGATGCAATACAGCAACGCCCGTGTCGCCATCCTTACCGGGTCACCCCGCCAAGGCCAAGCGGCAAGATGGGCGTGGCGTGCCCCCCGCCGCAAGCATCGCGGGGACGACCCGAGGCGCCGCCGAACGGCGGCGCGGTTGACAGCGCAAGCGCCTTTCGCCCATGGGCGGCGAGCCGAGATGCTCCGGCGGCCCGATGGCGGAGTGGTTACGCAGAGGACTGCAAATCCTTGCACGCCGGTTCGATTCCGGCTCGGGCCTCCAGGACGCGATGTAAGCGCGGCAGTCCGCGGCCCGATCGAGCCCGAAGTATCGTTCCGGGGAGCGAACACCCTTGCGGATTGGCGGCCCAGCTTATTCCCGCCACTTTTTGGCCATTGAGTCTCGGTAGGCGCGCGCCGCCAGTTCTCTTGCAGCGTTGCTGATGCCGAAATGACCACCTCCGACCGCACATTGCCCATTGCAATGACGCTGGCGCGCTCTGGCGGCCTGTCGTCTCGCGATGCCCGTCGGCAACCCGTCGGTCGCGCCCCTCGCAAGGATGCTGCGACGCCGGAGCAAGACAGACTGCGCGTCGCGCTGTTCTCGGGCAATTACAACATGGTGCGTGACGGGGCCAACAAGGCGCTCAACCGCCTGGTGCGACATTTGATCGACAAAGGCGCTGAGGTGCGCGTTTATTCGCCGACGGTGCGCAATCCTGACTTCGAGCCGGCCGGCCACCTGGTTTCGGTTCCTTCCGTCGCCATTCCGGGTCGCTCGGAATATCGCGTCGCGTTGGGGCTGACGCGCGCGATCCGGCAGGACCTTACCGACTTCGCGCCTAATTTGATCCATTTGTCTTCCCCCGATCTGCTGGGGCGGCAAGCGCAGCGCTATGCTCTCGACCGGGGCATCCCGCTGGTCGCCAGCCTGCATACGCTGTTCGAGACCTATCTCAGCTACTACGGACTCGGCGCGTTGCGCGGGATGGCCGAACGCTATCTCCGCCGCTTCTACGGACGCTGCGACCATGTGCTGATCCCGCACGCGGGCCTTGCCCGCGAACGCTGCGTTGCCGGGCTGGACGAGCGGCTTCGGCCGTGGGGCCGGGGTGTGGACCGGGCGATGTTCGACCCCGCGCGCCGCGACCTCGCGCTGCGCCGTGAGCTCGGCTACGCCGATGATGAAATGGTCTTGCTGTTCTTCGGCAGAATCGTAATCGAGAAGGGCCTCACCGAATTCGCGGAGACGGTGGCGCGGCTGCGCGACGCGGGCCACAAGGTGCGTCCGATGGTAATCGGCACCGGACCTGCCGAGGCGAAGCTGCGCGACGACGTGGGCGAGGCGAGCTTCCTGGGATATCTGGCGGGCGCCGAACTGGGCCGCGCGGTGGCCAGCGCCGACATATTGCTCAATCCAAGCACCACCGAGGCATTCGGCAACGTCAATCTGGAGGCGATGGCATCGGGCCTTGCGGTGGTGAGCGCCGACGTGCCCAATTCGCGGGCATTGATCCGTCATGGCGAGACCGGTTTCCTGACGCCGCCCGACGATGCGGGCGGCTATGCCGCGGCGGTGGAGCAGCTGCTGGTTTCTCCGGCACTGCGTTTCCGGCTAGGGGCGAATGCCCGGACCCACAGCGCCTCCTTCCTCTGGGAGAGCATTTTGGACGAGGTGATCAACACCTACAAGCAGGCACTGGCCAAGCATGGCCTGACGCTCGCGGCAACGCCGGAGGGAGCGATCCGCCGTGCGGCCTGAAACCGCTATCACGTCCGAAGGCAGGATCGTGGACCTGCGGGCACGGGAGGCGCCGGAAAGCGGGTCTCTGCCAAAGCTGATCATCCAGATTCCCTGCTTCAACGAGGAAGCGACCATCGCGGCCACCTTGGCCGACCTGCCGCGCACCTTGCCTGGGGTTGCCTCGATCGAGTGGCTGATCATCAACGACGGCAGCACCGACGCCACCATCGGCGTAGCGCGCGCGGCTGGCGCCGATCATATCCTCGATCTGCCGGTCAACCAGGGCTTGGCCAACGCCTTCAGGGCCGGCCTTCAGAAATGCCTGGAGCTTGGCGCCGACATCATCGTCAACACCGATGCCGACAACCAGTATAATGCCGCGGACATTCCCGCGCTGATCGCCCCGATCCTGGAACGGCGCGCGCAATTCGTGGTCGGTGACCGGCCGATAACCGATATCGAGCATTTCTCCCGCCTCAAGAAGCTGCTGCAACGGCTGGGCAGCCGGGTGGTGCAGATCGTTTCCGGTACCAGCGTGAATGATGCGCCGAGCGGCTTCCGGGCCATTTCGCGCGAGGCGGCGCTACGGATCAACATATTCAACCGCTACACCTACACGCTGGAATCTTTGATCCAGGCGGGCAGCTCGGGTATCCGCGTCGAATCGGTGCCGATCTCGCACCCGCGCGAGACGCGACCTTCACGGCTGATGCGTTCGATGACGGATTATGTACGCCGCTCGGGAGGCGCGATCCTCTACGCCTTCCTGATCTACCGGCCAGGGCGGACCTTCTTCCTGCTCGGCCTGCCCCCTGCCCTGCTGGGCAGCGCGATCATGCTGCGCTGGCTGTGGCTGTTCGCACAGGGCACCGAGCGCTCGCACGTGCCGAGCCTGATCGCGGCGGCCATCTTGCTGCTTGGCGCGGCGTTGCTGTGGATGCTCGGCATGATTGGCGAACTGCTGGCGATCAATCGCAGGCTCTTGCAGGACATCCAGCGGCGACTGCGCACAGCGGAGGCGGATCGGGCGCAGGAAGCGGAGCGGCAGGAGCGGTAAACAAGTCATCCCATCTCCCGTTCGTCCTGAGCAGGGACTGAGCGAAGCCGAAGGCCCATGTCGAAGGACCCTTCGATGCGGTCTTCGCCAGGCTCAGCCCTTACTCAGGGCGAACGGGAGATGGGTGCTCACCCAACCCGCGGACGGCAGAGCAGCATCGTCCAGGGCAGCGGGCTGCGGACCTCGATCACGTCCAATCTCGATGAGACCAGCCGAACGAACGCCGTGCGGCTCCAATGATTGATGTGGCCGGGGGTGTTGCCGAGCGCGGCCAGATAGCTGCCGCGCGCCATGTTCAGTCCGCGCCAGATCGGTTCGCGGGGCACGCTGAGCAGGATATGGGCGCTACGCTGGGCGGCCAGCACGTCGAGTGCCGCGAGCGGATGCGTGACATGCTCAAGCACCTCGCAGCAGACCAGCAGGTCCGCCTCGATTTCACCCGGGCCAAGATCGTACAGGCTCGCCACCTCGAACCGCTCGCCGCAGCCAAGCTGCGCGGACGCCTCATTGGCCAGCGCGACGGGCTCGGGCTCGACATCGCTGCCGCGCGCGTCGATACCGCGCTCCAGCAGACGGCAGGAGAGCTTCCCCTCCCCGCAGCCGATTTCATAGGAGGTGCGGGGCACGGCACGATCGACCAGCGCGTCGAATGCGCCGAGGAAGCCGGCCATCAGCCGACGTGCCACCGGGTTACGGCTGCCATATTTGTCGTAATGATTGCCGCCGATGTTGCCCTTGGCAAGCCGGGCAGGCGAGGCATGCGACATGCGGTTCAGCTCCGGATCGGCTTGACGCTCAGGCCCTGCAGATAGTTCATCACCACGTCGATCTGCTTGACGCCGGCTCCAACCAAGAACGAGGCCTCATTGTAACGGGCTTTCAATTTCGTGATGCCGAGCGCGGGATTGTTGGAGTAGCCGCCGCCGTCTGCTCTGGTCATCTTCCGGTCGCCGTCCATGTCGTGCCGGATCGCGATCGCATAGCGGCCGGGCTGGGGCACCTTGATGCAAACCGGCATTACCGGGGCCGTGACCGGCAGCTCGATGCGGCGCATCCAGGCCTTCGGCTTGAGCCAGCTCTTGCCGTTATCGCCATGCAGCTGGACGCGGATCGTCCCCTGCTGGCGGCGGAAGCCGTGCACGACCACCAGGATCGCTGGTCCATCGGCACGAGCCCGGCACAAGGCCGCATCGGGCCCCATGGGGCCGGGCGCCGCAACCGCCGGTTCTCCGAATAGCAACACAGCCAAGATAAGGCCAAAACCTAAGCGCCGCATTTCAGACACTCCAAGAAATCCCGCCTGCTGCGAGCGCCTCTAAGAGCAGATCGGGCCGAAATTATGACAGGCCGCCCGGCGGCGGCGCGGTTGCGGGAACCGGAGCCACATCTTAATGCGGCGCGATGCAGGCACATGGGGGCAACGAGTTTCGCGATCTGCTGGCACGGCGGGCCTTGCGCGAAATTCCCCGCCTGCTGACCCTGCAGGATGCGGCCTCATTCAGCCCGACTTACGGCTGCTTCGACCGCAACTGGTGGCACTATCATGTCACCGATTTTCCCAGCGGCATGGCGCAGAAGCTGGTGTTTCCGCTGGCGCTGGTCTGGTCGCTCGATCTGCCGGGCAATCCCTATCGCGGCCAGGAGGAGATCCGGCGCCGGATCGAGGCCGGCCTGCGCTTCGCCGCGCGATCGAGCCATGGCGACGGATCGTGCGACGATTATTATCCGTTCGAGCGGGCTTCGGGTGCGGCTGCCTTTTCGCTGCTCGCCTGTCTGGACGCCGCAGCGTTGATCGGGGTCGATCGCGATCCCGAGCTGAGCGCCTTCTTCGCCCGCCGCGGGCGCTGGCTGGCGACGCATCGCGAAAGCGGCCGGCTGGCCAACCATGAGGCGCTGATCGCCTGCTGCCTGCAGCGCATGGTCGAGCGCGAAGGAGACGAATGGGAAGGCCTGCTTCAACAACGGCTTCAGCGGCTGCTGTCTTGGCAGGACGAGGAAGGCTGGTTCGTCGAATATGAGGGTGCCGATCCCGGTTACCAGACGCTGACCATCGCGCAGCTTGCCGATCTCGACCGGCGGCGGCCGGAGCTTGACCTGCGCGGACCGTGCGAGCGCGCGATCGCATTCATCCATGCCCTGCTTCAGCCCGACGGAACGGTCGGCGGCGAATATATGGGGCGCGGCACGCTCAACTATTTCCCGCACGGAATGGAAATTGCCGGGAAGTGGTGCAGCCTCGCGCTGGCCATCAATGATCGCGCGCTGCAAGCGCTGGCGGGAGAACGCGACGCGGCGATTTCGGACGACCGCTTGTTTGGCCATCATTTGACCAGCTGGCTGCTTGCCTGGAAGGAATGGCAGCCTGAGAGGCCCGGTCCAGCGGCTCTCGCCGAGGGGCGGCGTCATTTTGAACATGCGGGCCTGCTGATCGAGGAACGGAAAGGGCGGCGGCTCTATGCGGCTCTGTTGCGAGGCGGCGCATTCCGTTTCTATGAGGACGAGCGGCTGATCCTCGCGGACACAGGGCCGATGCTGGCGATGGCGGACGGGCGGGTCGCCATAACGCATCGCGAGGCGAAGAACGCCATCACGCTGACGGCAGAGAGCGTTACGATCGCCGGCGAGATGAGCTGGACCAGCGTCAGCCGCCTGACAGTATTCCGCTCGATCGTGCTTCGGTCGCTGATGCTGAGCGTGGGACGCAGGGTCCCGGACCTGATGCGACGGCTGCTGCAGCGGCTGCTGGTGACGGGGCGCAAACCCGCGCCCTTCGACTTCGTCCGCACGATGCGCTGGCGCGAGGATGGCACAATCGACGTGCATGACGAGATTGTTGCCCATCAAGGCTGGGCGCGGGTTTCCAGCGCCGCGATCGAGGGATTCCAATCGGCGATGAAGACGGCGATGGGGAGGGTCTGGCATGCGGCCCAGCTGCAGATGCGGGTCGACCTTGGCGAGCGGCTGCATGAGCTCCGACCCAACGACAGGCTGGTCGTCGACCGGCACGTGGAGGGCGACCAGCTCTGATGCGCCGAATCGCGGCCTTGGCCGTCAGCCTGATAATGCTTGCGCTGCTTTGGTGGCTGGTCGAGCCGGCAGCGATCTGGCGCGCGGCGGCTCGGGCCGACCCCACCTGGCTGGCGCTGGGCATTGCCGCGGTGGTGCCGCTCACCCTGGCGACGGCGCTGCGCTTCCGTCTGATCTCGGGAGGATCGGTCGATGTCGGGCTGGCGACGCGGCTCACCTTGTCGGCCTCGACGCTCAATCTCGTCCTGCCCTCGAAAATGGGCGACCTTGCCAAGGCGCTGGTGCTCACCCGCCGGCATGCCTTCGAGGGTGCCGATGCGGTTGCGCTGGTGGTGTTCGAGAAGTTGCTCGACCTCGCCTCGCTGCTGCTGCTCGGCGTCATCGCCTTGCTCTGGATCGCGCCGAACGATCCACTCTTCCTGCTGGGCACTACCGCTGCCGCGGGCATGCTGCTGCTGCTTGCGGCATTGCTCTCACCGATCGGCGCGGCGACATTGCTCGCCCGTCTTGCAGCCTTCATGCCGCCTTTCATCGCCAAGCGGCTGCTGCGCTTGACCGACGGATGGGATGCGCGCTGCCGCATTTTCTGGAGCCAACCCGCCCGCGCCTGGGGCATCGTGCTGTTGTCGATCGCGATCTGGGCCGGGCATCTCGGCCAGTTCTGGCTCTACGCCAATGCGCTTGCGCCGGTGCCGCTGCTCGGCACGATGGCCGCAGCAACGCTGTCGATCCTGGTCGGTCTGGCACCCTTCACCATGGCGGGGATCGGCACGCGCGATGCGGCGATCCTCTATTTCTTCCGGGAGTGGCTATCGCCCGGACAGGCGGCGACGCTGGGGCTGCTGGCGACGCTTCGCTACGTGCTGCCGGCGATCGGCGGGCTGCCGTTCATGAGCGATTTCTACCGGAAGGGGGAGCCCCGCGATGCTGCGGCTTCCTGACGCGGGCGATGCGTGCGGCTGGCGCCGGCTCTATTTCGTAGGCGGGTGCGCTGGAATCATCGTCTATTTCTATCTGGCGATCTTCATCCCCGGCACGCTCCATTTCTCGCCCTTCACCATCCAGGATGATGCACGCCAGTTCCAACTGTGGATGCCCCGTCTGGTCGACCCGCTGGCGCTGATCGGCGACCGTACCGCGGACTATTGGCAGAGCGTCTCGCCACCGGCGTATCGCCTCTTGTTCGAGGCCGTCGCGACGATGGGAGTCGATCCCTTGCTGTTCGGCCGCATCCTCCCTGCCCTGCTGCTGCTACTTTCGCTGTGGGCGGTGTGGCGGCTGGCAAATACGATCATCGAAAAGCCGCGGACCATCTTCGTCGCGGCGGGATTTCTGTTCGCTTATCTGCTGCACGAGGATTCGATCTTCAGCGCGACGCCGCGCGCTTTCTCATCGCCGCTGTTGATCCTGCTGCTCGAATCGATCCTCAAGCGGCGGATCTGGGCGATCCTCCTCACCCTCTTCCAGCTCGCGCTCATCTACCCCTCGTCCGCGGTGCTTGGACTCGCAGTGCTGGGTCTTGCCCAAATTCGGCGAGGCGGACGCTTCGGCTTGTGGCTGTCGTGGCGGTCAATTCCGCTCCTCGGGGTGGCGGCCGCGCTGGTGCTGGCCGCAGCCCTGCCCTTTCAGGCCTCGACGCAGCGCTGGGACCCGGTGATCACCGTCAAGCAGGCGCTCGCGCTTCCCAGCATGAACCGACCGGACGGGCGCAGCAGCATCGTCAACGAGGACGGGAAGATCGGCTGGGCCTGCTCGGCCAGGATGGGCCTGCTGCCGGAGATGGTACCGTGCAGCCGTGGCGTGCCGGGCGCCTGGCTGTTCAACCTGCTGATCCTGACGCCGCTGCTGGTCTTCGCATTCGGAGCGGCGCGAAGGGCTTGGAATAGGCCTGCCCGCCAGCAGCCCGACAACAGCCTGCTCTATTTTCAGGCGCTGGCCGCCAGCCTCACCTGCTACATCCTGGCCGCGTTGCTGGCATTCCACCTGCACCTGCCGAGCCGGTATACGCAGCGTATCCTCGGGCCGCTGGAATGGCTCGCGATCGGACAGGCGCTAGGGATGTGGCTGGACCGCGGCGGAACGTCCCGCCAGCGGGCAGTGCTTGCGTTGCTGGTGCCGCTGTTCCTGACTCCGGTCCCGCAATTTAAGCGGCCGAGCGATTCCAACCTCGTTCGCACGCTCGCCGCTACCCCGCACGAAACGCGGATCGCCGGCGTATCGACCGAACTCAATGCCCTGCCCGCGCTCACCGGCCGCGCGGTGGCGGCCGCGCCGGAGCAGGCCATCCCGTGGCACCTTGGCTATTACCGCGACTATCAGCGGGCGATGCGCCAATCGCTGACGCTGCTGTCGGCGCGTACGGTGCCGGAGTTTCAGGCCCCGCTGGCGGGGCTCAAAGCAGACTATATCCTGGTCGACCGTCTGGCGCTCGAACGAGGCGAAATGCACTGGAGCTACGCGGCGGTACTGCCGAAGGAGGCGGCTGCCGCAGCACAGGCGCTAGCCGCCCACCGATCGGTGATCCAGCGGCTCGCCGATCGCTGCACCGCGCGGCGCTTCACCACGACTTTGCTGCTGGATGCCGGCTGCCTTGCGCAGGCTTCCGCAAGCTAAAGCGTCGCCCCTTCCGGATCGCCCCGCCCGAGCTTGTCCGGCAAGGCGTCGCCCTTCGCGGTGAACTGGAGCGATACCGAGTTGATGCAATAGCGCTCGCCGGTTGGCGGTGGGCCGTCCGGAAAGACGTGCCCCTGATGGGCACCGCAGCGGGCGCAGACGATCTCGGTCCGAACCATGCCGTAGCTCGTGTCACGTATAGTGCGCAGATGATCGGCCGAAAAAGGTGTCGTGAAACTGGGCCAGCCGGTGCCGCTTTCGAATTTTGCGCCCGCCTTGAACAGCGGCAGGCCGCACAGCCGGCAGGTGTAAACGCCCTCGCGTTTCTCGTCCAGAAAGACCCCACAGAACGGCGCCTCCGTGCCATGCTCCAACAGCACTTCGCGTTCCTGGTCGGTGAGCTCGTCTGCAAGAAGACGCAGTTGCTCCTTGCTCGGCGGGGTCAGGTCGAAAGTCGTCATGGAAGAGGTGTTCCTTGCAGCTGTCTGGCATTGCGCGAGGATAGCGAACATTCGGGTGCGAGGTTGCAACTTAAAGGACAAAGTCGGCGGCCGGTGCGCTTCGCCCGGTGAAAGTGGGGTAGCCGTGAGAAGCGCTTACGGGCTTCGCGCTTCGCTTGGAAGTGGTGAGAGCCGGGGAAGGGAGACGGTCCAGAGGTCGTTGCCGGTAACTATGGCCCTGATTTCCACATCGGAGGTGTCTACGGGAAGGTGCAGCCGAAGCGTAGCATCTTGCGTGCGGCCGACTATATGTTGGGTCAGCTCTGCGCGGGCGTGGGCCGTGATTCCCATCGCGCTCACGACGTCAAGGACCAACCGAGCGTCGGGATCGCTCTTAGCCCCAGACGCAGCACGCCTGACCAGGAGCGAAACTTCATAGTCGCCCGCCCCAAGCGCCACATAGGGCCCGAATAATAGCACCCCCTCACCCGGTACTCGCTGCCGAAATGCGCGGCTTCCGAATAGATTACAGGGCTCGCCGATGGCCGTGGTAAATCGTGCCTCGTTTATGGGTACCTCGTGCGACATGTCGATGTGTCGCAGACCGATTTGCGTCGCCCGTCTTATCACGGCTTGGCACTTGGCCTCCCCAATCGCCGCAATCCCAATCTCACCGCCCATGTAGCCGCCAGTGAAAAACATTAATCTCATGCCGCTCCGGGCGAAGCATTCTCGGATGAAGTCGTGCGACCAACCCGATTCAAACCAGCCGAAGGCACGCATCCAGAACAGCGAACCGCCGTCAAGACGAAGCCCCCAATGCCGCCACCAATTGGACTGAATCGGCTCCCCCGAAAAACCGATTATACCGTGGTCGACCAATTTTTCCTTTAGCGAGGCGATGAGCTGCCAGGGCCGTATGCAATGGTGCATCGACTGAAAGAAGAAGGCGGCCGCGTATTTTCCGTCTTCGAGCGAGCTAAGGTCGTCGAAATTGAGCGTGCTGCGTGAAATATCGAGACCGCGCGCCTGGGACCTGCTGCGGCTGAGCTCACCAAGCATGGGGTCGATATCCACCGCATGAACCCTATAACCTGAATAAGCGAAAATCTCGGAACTCAAGCCATGGCCCGCGCCCATGTCCAGGATACTGCACCCCCCCTCAAGGTCAGCTAGGGAGAGCAGCGCCGCCAAAGTTCTGACACTTTCGGCAACAGCCGGTCCGGCCATTCCTATAGGATTGGGCGCAGAAATAAGGTGCGAAAACTCGCCGAAATGAAGCTCGCCCTCTTCTTGAGCGAGATCGCGGCCCGATATCTCGCGATACAGCTTGATCTGTTGCCGACAATATTCCTCGGAAAATGGCGACAAACCCTGATCGACCGGGGTGTCGTAGCGCAGCTCGATAGGATTATATTGGCGCATTACGTCCGGGTGATCTGGATCACCGGAACATCTGCTCACCGCCTCAACGAATTCGGAAAGTTGGGACGTGTGAAGCTCTGGCATGGGGCCCCGAATGGTTGGTTCGGCTATCAAGGGCCCTGATCATTGTCAACACGAGGCCCGGGATAGAAACGGATCCAACAGTCAGCTGCATCCGGCAGAGAGACCTGATATCGACCTGCACAACGAAGTGAGAAAACCTGTGTCTACCGATTCCGACGATTCAGTTTGCCACCTCCCCGAGGACTGGCGCCAGGGAAGTTTCGTTGGCCGGATCCGGACCGGTGACGGCCCAACGCCGGTGCTGTTGGCGGCAGGCGAGCTGTACGACATGTCGGGGGCCGCGCCGACCGTATCTGCGCTCATCGAGCGACGCACTTTCTCGCCCGAGGCCGGTCGCCGCCTGGGAGACCCATCGAGCCTCGACCTGCGCTTCCTCTCGCCCGTGGACCTGCAATGCGTGAAGGCCTGCGGCGTGACCTTCGCGCAATCGGCGATCGAGCGGGTGATCGAGGAGCGCGCCAAGGGCGACACCCAGGCCGGCGGCGCGATCCGCGCGCGACTGGAGGAACGGATCGGCGCGTCGATCCGGGCGGTCGTACCCGGCTCGGCGGAAGCGACGGCGCTCAAGCAGGCGTTGATCGAGGACGGGCTCTGGTCGCAATATCTGGAGGTGGCGATCGGGCCGGATGCGGAGGTGTTCACCAAGGCACCGGTGCTCGCCACCGTCGGCAGCGGCGAGGAGATCGGCGTGCGGTCCGATTCCACCTGGAACAATCCCGAGCCCGAAGTGGTGATGATCGTCGACAGCCGCGGCAACACGGTCGGCGCGACGCTTGGCAACGACGTGAATCTGCGCGACTTCGAAGGCCGCTCGGCGCTGCTGCTCGGCAAGGCCAAGGACAATAACGCCTCCTGTTCGCTGGGCCCAATGATCCGCCTGTTCGATGCAGGCTTCACGATTGATGACGTGCGATCGGCGGAGATCGAATTGATCGTGCAGGGCCCGGACAATTTCCGCCTGGAAGGACATAGCAACATGCGCGAGATCAGCCGCGATCCGCTGGAACTGGTCCGCCAGGCGATGAGCGAGCACCAATATCCGGACGGCTTCGCGCTGTTCCTCGGCACATTGTTCGTGCCCATCAAGGACCGCGACGAGGCGGGCCGCGGCTTCACGCACAAGGTGGGCGATGTCGTAACCATACAGACGCCGAGGCTTGGCCGGCTGGTGAACCGCGTCGTCACCTCGCGCGACGCGGCGCCCTGGACCGAGGGCATAAGCGCGCTGATGGCCAATCTTGCCAGGCGCGGCCTGTTGACGGAGAAGGCATCGTGAGCGGAGCCATTTATCCCAGCCTGTCCGGCAAGGCCGTGTTGATCACGGGCGGCGGGAGCGGCATCGGCGCGGGACTGGTCGAAGCGTTCGTCGGCCAAGGCGCGCGCGTCGCCTTCGTCGATGTCGCCGAAGCGGATTCGCGGGCGCTGATCGAGAGACTGACGCCGAATGCGGAACATGCGCCGATCTTCCGCAAATGCGATCTTACCAATCTCGACGAACTCATGCGCGAGATCGGCGGCATCGTCGCCGAGCTCGGCGGGATCGACATATTGCTGAACAACGCCGCGAACGACGACCGCCACGCCATCGCCGACGTCACCCCGGCTTATTGGGACGAACGCATGGCGGTGAACCTGCGCCACCTGTTCTTCGTCTCGCAGCAGGTGATCCCGGGCATGAGCGAAAGGGGCAAGGGTGCGATCCTCAACTTCGGCTCGATTAGCTGGCACCTGGGGCTGCCCGACCTGCTCATCTACCAGACCGCCAAAGCGGCGATCGAAGGCCTGACGCGTGGCATGGCGCGCGAGCTTGGCCGGAGCGGCATCAGGGTCAATTCGATCATTCCGGGCAACGTGCAGACCCCGCGCCAGGAAAAATGGTACACGCCCGAGGGCGAGGCGGAGATCGTCGCGGCGCAATGTCTTGACGGGCGCATTCAGCCTTCGGACGTCGCCTCGCTGGCGCTGTTCCTGGCGTCGGACGATGCGCGCATGTGCACGGGACACGGCTATTTCATCGACGCCGGATGGCGATGAATTTAAATTAGAAAACAAGGGGGATGCGCATGAAGACAAACGCACAGGGCCAGGTCAACATGGCCTTCATTGCCGCAATCGTCGCGGTGGCGACGATCGGCGGGTTCATGTTCGGCTACGACAGCGGCGTGATCAACGGCACGCAGGAGGGGCTCGAACATGCGTTCGACCTGTCCAAGCTGGGAACCGGGCTGAACGTCGGCGCGATCCTGATCGGCTGCGCGGTCGGCGCCTTCCTTGCAGGCCGCCTTTCCGACCGGTTCGGACGGCGCGGCGTGATGATGATCGCGGCGGTGCTGTTCCTGATCAGCGCGCTGCTGGCGGGCGCGGCCACCTCATCGGCGATGTTCATCGCCGCGCGCCTGCTCGGCGGCCTGGGCGTCGGCGCGGCGAGCGTGCTTTCGCCGATCTACATCAGCGAAGTGACGCCGGCCGGCATCCGGGGACGGCTCTCATCGGTCCAGCAGATCATGATCATCACCGGCCTGACCGGCGCCTTCGTCGCCAATTATGTACTCGCCCAGTCGGCGGGCGGATCGCAGGCGATATTGTGGGGCGGCTATCCGGCCTGGCGCTGGATGTTCTGGATGCAGGTCATTCCCGCGCTCATCTATTTCGTGGCGCTGCTCGGCATTCCGGAGAGCCCCCGCTTCCTCGTCGTGCGCGATCGTGACGAGGAGGCCCGAAGGGTGCTGACCAGGCTGTTCGGCGCCGCCGAGGCGGACCGCAAGGTGGACGAGATCCGGGGCACGCTGGCGAGCGACCACCACCCCAAATTCTCCGACCTGATCGACCCGGCAACGAAAAAGCTGCGCCCCATCGTCTGGGCGGGAATCATGCTCGCGGTGTTCCAGCAGTTTGTGGGCATCAACATCGTCTTTTATTACGGCGCGGTGCTCTGGCAGGCGGTCGGCTTCAGCGAGAATGATGCGCTGCTGACCAACATTATCTCGGGGGGTGTCTCCATTGCAGCCTGCATCGCGACGGTATTCCTGGTCGATCGCATCGGGCGCAAGCCGCTGCTGCTGATGGGTTCGCTCGGCATGGCGGTGACGCTCGGGCTGATGGTGCTCTCCTTCTCGACCGGGACGATCGATGCGGGCGGCAAGCTGATCATGGACACCGGCTTCGGCCGCCTCGCCTTCATCAGCGCGCTTGGCTATTCGGCGCTGTTCAACCTGTCCTGGGGCCCGATCATGTGGGTCATGCTGGGCGAGATGTTCCCCAATCAGATCCGCGGTTCGGCGCTGGCGGTGTCGGGCTTCGCGCAATGGACGGCGAATTTCGCCATCTCGGTGAGCTTCCCCGCGCTGCTGGCCGGTGTCGGGCTCACCGCGACCTACAGCTTCTACGCGCTGTCGGCCTTCATATCCTTCTTCCTGGTGAAATGGCTGGTCGTCGAAACGCGCGGCCGCGAGCTGGAAGAGATGACCGGCTGACTCAGCCTTCGGGCAAGCCGGTGAGACGAATGCCGGAAGCGGGTACCTTGTAGCGGCGGTTGATCGCGATCAGCACCGAGGTCAGCGCTTCGGCGACGACCGAATTGGCGAGCGGGCCGGCATAGAAGCCGCGCAGGCCGGCATCGCGCGCGAGCCCGATGGCGACCTCGGCCGCGTCCGCATCGTCCGCGCAGACCAGGACATCGCAGTCGATTTGATAAACGAGGTCTTTCAGATGGTGGGCCGAGATGTTCTGGAAGGCCGAGACGACGCGCACCCCCTCCCCCAGCAAGGCCTGCAAGGCGGCCACGGCCGATCCTTCGGGGGGAAGCTGGACCAAGCTGACCTTGGGCGGGACCAGCGGCACGGTGACGTCGATCAATATCTTGCCGGCGAGCTGCGCGGCGACGTCCTGCGCGGTGGCGCGCTGCGCGGCATAGGGCACGGTGAGCACCGCCACGTCGCAGGCAGCCGCCGCTTCCCTGTTGCCCGCCCCGGAAATCCGGCCGGAGCCGAGGGCGCTGAGTTCGGCTGCGGCCACGGCGGCGCGCTCCGCATCGCGCGAGCCGATCGTCACGCGATGCCCCGCGGCCGCCCAGCGGAATGCAAGGCCGCTGCCTTCGCTGCCGGTTCCGCCGAGCACGGCAATATTCAGTGATTCCACGTCGTTCTCCCCTGGGCCAGCCACATCGCGGCGCCGATTGTCTTAGTCGCAGCTTGCCAATGGCAAGACGCTTCACCTATCGGCATTGGGACAATCCGGAACCAGAAATTTTGGCCAGGAACTCCAATGAACGCACACACTCTCGATATCTCGGATCTCGATCGCCACATCGGCAAGGTCATGGATTTCTCGCCGATGCGAGAGCCGGTGGCCAACAACGACATCCGCCGCTGGGTGCATGCGATGCACTATCCCAACCTCCTCCACTACGATCCCGATTTCGCCGCGGAGAGCCGCTGGGGGAAGCTGGTCGCGCCATCGAGCTTCGCGATCGCCACCGACGACGGCCACGGCGCCGCGCCCTGCTGCTTCGGACGAATCCCGGATTCGCATTTGCTGTTCGGCGGCGACGAATGGTGGTTCTACGGGCCGCGCATCGTCGGCGGCGACCTGATCGTCAACGAGCGCATCCCGTTCGACTATGTCGTCAAGGACACCTCCTTCGGGCCGACCTGCTTCCAGCGCGGCGACAATAATTACCGCAACCAGAATGGCGAGATGGTCGCCAAGCAGCGCTCGACCGGCATCCGCTACCGCGCCGAAGCCGGCGCCGCGACCGTCAATACCGCGGAGTTCGAGGAGCCGGAGTGGAGCGACGACGAACTCGCCGCGCTCGAAGACCGTAAGTTCACCTGGATCAAGATGCTGCACGACCTTGGTCACAAGGAGCGCTGGTGGGACGACGTGAACGTCGGCGATCAGCTTCCAGAGCGGGTCTTCGGGCCGCATTCGGTCGCCAGTTTCACCACCGAATGGCGTGCCTTCATCATGAACACCTGGGGCGCGCTGAGCTTCCGCAAGCAGGATATGGAGGGGCTGGGCTTCACCAAGGAAATGGCCGGCTATGAGAATGATCCGGACATGATGAAGATCAACCCGGAGCTCACCGACGGTGCTTATTACGGGCCGTCGCGCGGGCACCTCTTCCCCAAATACGCGCGCAAGATCGGCATGCCCCGCGCTTATGGCTATGGCGCTTCGATGGGCAGCTGGGTGACCGACTTCCTGTCCGGATGGGCGGGCGAGTACGGCATGGTCGTGCACTCGATCTCCAACTACCGCGGCCCCGCGCTCGGTGGCGATGCGACAATCCAGACCGCCGAAGTCGTCGACAAGTCGGTCGACGATGAAGGCCGGCACATCATCCAGGTGAAGCACAAGATGGCTAACCAGAAAGGCGCCACGATGTGCACGGGCACGGCCGAGATCCAGCTGCCCAAGAAATCCGCATAGCCTGGGAGCGGGATCGGTGACGACGGACGTATCGCCCTCGAACCACGGCCTTTCCTACGCGCATGGCATCCCGCTGAGCGAGGAGACCGGCATCGGCGCGCTGACGCTGGGCGGATACCTGCGCGAGGTCACCTCCCGCTATGGCCCGGCCGAAGCGGCGGTCATCCACCTCGACGACACGGTCGAGCGCTGGACCTATGACGATCTGTGGAACCGCTCGATGGACGTCGCGCGGGCGCTCAAGGCGTGCGGCGTCGGCAAGGGAAGCCGCGTCGGCCTGCTGATCACCAACCGCCTCGAATTCCTGTCGGGACTGTTCGGCACCGCGCTCGCCGGCGGCGTGGCGACCACGATCAGCACCTTCTTCACGGCCGCCGAGCTCGACGCGGTGCTGCAGCTTTCCTGCTGCTCGGTCCTGCTCGTCGAGCGCAACGTCCTGAAGAAGGATTTCGTGGCGCTCCTCGGCGAGCTCGAGCCGCAAATCCTCACCGGGAACCCTGGCGAGCTGAAATCGACCCGCTTCCCCTTTCTCACCCATGTCGCGCGCATCGATGGGGACGAGGGCGAAGGCGCCGTCGAGGGATGGGGCACCTTCCTGTCCCGCGGCGAGGCGGTTTCGATGGAGCGCATCGAGGCCAGCGCGGCGACGGTCGCGCCCAGCGATCCCGGCGCGTTGTTCTTTTCATCGGGGTCGACCGGCAAGGCCAAGGGCATATTGTCCGCGCACCGCGGCGTCTGCCTGCAGCTGTGGCGCTGGAAGGGCTGGTACGCGATCAAGGAGCCGCCGCGCACCTGGTCGGCCAACGGCTTCTTCTTCTCGGGCAATTTCTCGATGACCCTGGGGGGCACCTTGTCCTCCGGCGGCACCATCGTGTTGCAGCGCTATTTCGACGCGGAGGCCGCGCTTCCTTTGTTCGAAAAAGAGAAGGTGACGATGCTGATCGCCTGGCCGCATCAATGGCCGCAGCTCGTGGCGGTGCCCAGCTTCGAATCCACCGATCTGTCGACGCTTCATTATGTCGACCCCGGCTACGCGATAAGCAAACACCCCAAGGTGAAGACGGACTGGCGCGAGCCGACCCAGGCCTATGGCAGCACCGAGACCTTCACCCTGATCAGCGTCTACGCATCGGGGACGGCGCCCGAAGAGCATCGCGCCAGCCATGGCCCGCCCACGGCCGGATCGACCATCAAGATCGTCGATCCATTCAGTGGAGCGCCGGTGCCGATCGGCGAGCGCGGCGAAGTCGCGGTCAAGGGACCGACGCTGATGCTCGGCTACCTCGGCACGCCGCTGGACGAGACCCTCGACGACGAAGGCTTCTTCCGGACCGGCGACGGCGGCTATCTCAACGCCGAGGGCGTGCTGTTCTGGGAAGGCCGGCTCAGCGACATCATCAAGACCGGCGGCGCGAACGTCTCGCCGATCGAGATCGACGAGGTCATCCGCGACATTCCGGGCGTGAAGATCGCCGCGACCGTCGGCGTGCCCGACGAGCTCTTGGGCGAGCTGGTCGTCACCTGCGTCGTACCCCACAAGGGCCAGTCGCTCACCGAAGAGGCTATTCGCCAGTCCGCGAAGCAGAAGCTGGCCGCCTACAAGGTGCCGCGCAAAGTCCTTTTCTTCGAGGAGCATGAGCTCAAGACCACCGGCAGCGCCAAGATCAAGACCGCGGACCTGCGGCAACTCGCCGTGGAGCGGTTGAAGTAGGAGCGGCGACGATGGACGTGGAAAGCGAACTCACGGAACTGAAGGCGACGGTCGCCAAGCTCAAGGATCGCCAGGATATTCACGACTGCATCGTCCGCGAGAGCCGCGCCCGCGACCGGCAGGACAGCGAGCAGATATTGAGTTGCTGGTGGCCGGAGGGCGTCGACGAGCATGGCGCGGTGGTGAACCGGATGCCGGACTATGCCGAGCGCGCCAACAAGGGCCATGCCACCTTTTTCCAGGCGACCAGCCACAACATCACCAACCATCTGTGCGAGCTCGACGGCGACGTCGCTTATTGCGAATCCTATGTGATCGGCAGCCTGTTCTGGAAGGATGGCGAGCGGACCACCCTCGCCTTCGGCCGCTATGTCGACCAGCTCGAAAAGCGCGGCGGCGAATGGCGCATCCTTACCCGGCGCTGCACGATCGAATCATCGATCCAGGGCGACGGAAGCTGGGTTCATACCGATCCGGTGAAGGGCTTCCTCAAGCACCTGTGGAGCAAGGACGATCCGTCCTACGAACGGCCGATCACCTGGAAGCCGAAAGAAGAAGGGGTGCGCTGGTAGGGTGTCGCGCGGCGACCACGCGAAGGCACCCGGATTGGGAGGGCGCGCGGAGGGCGTCTTGCGATCGTGCAGCCGGGCCTGTGTCCGAATTGCGCCCCCTTCATGACGTTAAGTGGCATCTCGTCAGTCCCGGTAAGCTGCCGTTCCGTACATCGATCCATCAGAACGGACATCGGGAGCCGGCTGAAATTCCGAGGACACATTACTCAATTCTAGCGACAGACTTGGGCCGGACCGCGATCAGTTCGGTATTGTGTCCCCTGAATTCGGTGTCCCCTGAATTCCGAACACCTTCACTGTCGGGCCATTCTATCGATTATCCAGTCACCGATGATCTTAAGCGCCTCGGGGGCGATCGTCTCTTCGATCTTGCCATACTCGTCGACACTCCCAGTAATCGCCGTCTGGAACAGGTGGTTGAGATTGGGAAGTTCGACGACCCGACCGTGCGGGTTGCGGCGCAGGGCCTCGCGCAACGCCGGCGCATTCTGCGATGCCGTGACCTGTGTGTCCTTACCGCCAAGTAAAGCGAGCACCGGACGCTTAATGGCGCGCAACGGCGGCCTTGGATCATGGGCTATATAGTTACGATACCATGGAGAGGTGAGCTGGCGCAGCGTGGCCTCGTCAGGAGCCGGCGCTCCATGATCGGAGAGAGCCTTGCTGGCCGCAGCACGCGCTGCCATCGCATCGGGGGACTTCACGATGGCATCCAGCAGTGCCTTTTGCACGAGCGCCGCTTTTTCGGCTTTCGAAGCCGGCGTGCCCGAGGCCAGCGCTATCGCCCGGACCTGCTCGACGATCACATCCGCGCCCGGCACCCCCGGCCCCCCCAACAAGACGACAAAGGCAATCGATGGGTCGCGGCTCGCGACCAGCGGTGCGATAACACCGCCCTCGCTGTGGCCCAGCAGGCCGATCCGCGCCGGGTCAATCTCACGGCGTGTTTTCAACCAGGCCACCCCGGTTTCAACGTCCGTCGCGAAATCGGCCGTGGTGTCATTCGGACTGGCGCCGGTCGAACCTCCCATCCCCCGGTCATCCACCCGCAGGACCGCGACACCACGCCGCGTCAAATAGTCGGCGAGAACCAAAAAAGGCTTGTGTTCGAATATTGTCCCATCGCGGTCCTGCGACCCCGAACCAGTGATCAGGAGCACGGCCGGGAACGGCTCGGTTCCTGCAGGAAGCGTTAAGGTGCCGGCCAGATGCACGCCCGGGTGTTGGCTATTGTCATAACCTACCTCCTCAGACCGATAAGGAAAGGGTTTCACCGGCATTTGGGGCCGGTTGGCAGCGACGAATGTGCCCCGCACGAATACTAATGGGGTGCTTCTCGCGCCCTGCTTCAACGCGCCGATCAGCATCTGGCCGTCTTCCGACAGATCGCCTTCGAAGACACCAACCTTCTCGATGGTGACTATTAAGTGCCGGCCTTCGCTGACCATCCGAGCAGGAAAGCCAAAGGCACCTTGGTCGATAGAGTCGAAGGTCGATGTCGCACCGAGATGCATCGCGACACGAAGCTGGAGGGCACCCGTCGACATGGTAGCTCGCCAGTCGCCACCGCCCTGCTGCGGGGTCTGCGCTGTCGCGGCCGACGACGCGCTTAGAAGTGCAGCTAGGGCGGTGAAAAATCGGGCCATCTTCATGACGTTGGCCTCAGAACCGAAGTCGATGCGGTCATATCGCGGCTTATATGCCAGATGACGGCAGCAAGCAGGGCAGTCAACGCAAGCGCGTGAAGGCCAAATCCGAAGGCTGGCGATTCGATCAGCTTGGACGCCATGCGCAACAGAACCAGAGCAACGATTAGCGGCGCGCAGATCACTAGCCAAATCGGCCGGCTTGCGCTTGCAGGTAACTCGATGGCCGGCTCGAAGATCGCTGTCGCGGCGGCTGCCCGCCATACGGCATCCGCGCCGGACAGAGCCTCGAACGCGCGGCGCAGGGCCGGGTCTACCGCAATCTGCATTTCGACTTCCCGAGCGCGTTCGGTATCGAGTTCACCATCCAAAAGAGCGGACAGTTCTTTAGGATAAACGGGGTTCATAGATGCTCCTCTAGAAGGTGCGCCGCGAGCGCTGTGCGCGCCAGATGAAGCCGGGACATCACGGTTCCCTTCGGTATGCCGAGTGCCTCGGCGAGATCCACGTAGCTAAGCGCCCCATAATATTTGAGACGCAGGATTTCCCGATGGGCGGGGGTGAGTCTAGCAAGGCCGGCCTCCAGACTTTCCCAGTCCAATGGCCCTGCTTCTCTGTCATCCGCCGGGTCGACCCCACCGAGGCTGTCGGCCCTGTTTTTGGTTCTGTGGCGCATAACATCGAAGCAACAGTTTCGCAGGATTGCGAACCACCAGCCCTTGAACGGTCTCGCCTCATCATATTGTCCGATGCGTTCCCACCCACGCAGGGCCGCCTGTTGGACCATATCCTCGGCGTCATCCCGGTTCTTGAGCAACGCGCGCGCGTAGGCGGCCGCCTGTCCTAAGAGCGGCCTCAATTCGCGGTCGTAAGCGCGCACGTCGAGCACGCGCTCAACCCAGCGTCTGAAGAAGATGGACCAACTGCCCCAGCTTGTCGTGAAATAACACCAGAACCATTATAATCGTGGCAACGTAAGTCGACGCAAGTGCAATGGCGATCCAGCACTGTCGCCGGGAGCTATTCGACCGCACGCTGCTAAGGCCAAGGATCGCCAAGACGATTGCTAATAAAGCCTTCTCCGCGCCAAGCAGGTTGAGGAACGACACCGCACTGAGGGCCAGGGCGGCCAGGGCCAGCCCCTCACCGCGCCCCCTGCTCAGCGCCGAAGCCTCGCCCTCATTTCCAATAGTGCTATTTGGTCCTGACATATCTGCCTCATCCTAAAACTCTCGATGAAACAGATACGCTGACCGGACGAAAATATTCACTGGCGACGAAAACGAAACGCTCCTTATCTCGGACCAGCCACACTCGAATGGCTACAACGGGTCGTTTCCTGCCAGTCCGCTATCGACGCATTGCGGACATTTGATACCGCGCTAGGCTCCGGGCATGATCGAGCTAAGCGTTGCTTATTCGGGGCGCGAAGATGAGCAACCCTTCTCCTCCTACCTCTATCGGGTGATACGAGGCGGGCAGCCGGTCGCTGAGATTTCTCACACCTACAACGGCGAAGCCGAGCTAACGTTTGGCGAGCACAAAATTCTGTTTGACATGCCAAGTCCCTCTTGCGTCTTTGGTAGCATTGATCAGCACTGCGTGAGAGCGCCTGTTGCTCGCCTGCGGATCGTCCGAGAAAACCACCTCGGGCTCTTGCAGAGCACCTTCTTTGAACGCAAGGTCAAGGCTGGAGTATCCCGGCGGGATTATGGCGTAGTGGATATGCGCAGGAATCGTACCCCCTGGGTAAGGCGCTGGCCGAATGGTCGCGAACGAGTATCGCCCGTCGGCGTCTGTCCGCATATAGCCTCGCAGGCGAGGATTTCCACCTCCAGACAAACTTACGGCCGGGTCATATTTGCCGCTTGCATCGGTGTGGTAGACGAAGATCGAAACACCGCGAATGGACTTGCCATCAGAGCCGGTCACTCGACCTGTGACGATCAAGGGTTCGCCAGGCTCATTCTTGTCCGTAATATTAATCTTCGATGGCGCTTTCTCGGGAGCGACCCGTGATGGCTCGGGGATCAGCGTCTGCGCCGTATTCTGGGCGTGCGACACGCCGGTTGCCATGCCTGCGATCAAAACGCCGCTGGTGACAAGAATCTCCCGTCTAGTCACGATAAGCACCCAGTTCTCCTCTCTGCAGAACTTCGTCGATTACCCACGAACGACCACTTGGTGTGGCGTTCGACAATTCGCACCCACCGACTGCCAAAATCAGCCTTCGCCACCGGAAAATCCTAGCAGCACGAATGTCCGCTAACCACCCATAGTTGCCATAAACACGACCGGCCGCTTTCGCCAACTTAGGACGCTTCGCGACGCCTTATTCCATCCGGTCAGCGGGCGACGACGATGGTTCGGAAGGCGAGACCACTGCCGCCGTAAACCTCACCGGCGACCACGCGAAAAGGCCAGCGACGTGCGTTGTCTTTCGGTTGGGCCGGCAAGCATCAGGGCGCGGTCGGCGCTGCACCCTGATCTCGCGAAATCGACTAGCGTCTGATCTCCTCGAGCGACTTGCCTTCGTTGCGCGGCGCCCAGATGAAGCCGATCAGGCCGCTGGCGACGAGGAAGCCGGTCAAGATCCAGGCCAGCGTGGTGAAGTCCGCCGATGCGAGCGTCGGCACGGCCAGGCTCCAGATGCCCAGCCCGACGCGGACCACCGCGAAGGTCACGCCCTGTGCGGTGGAGCGGATTTCGGTCGGGAACAACTCGGCGCTCCAGAGCTGGAAGAAGCTTTGCGCTCCGAAACCGCCGGCAATTCCCATGATGATGATATGGATGATGACGATCTCGAGCTTGAAGCCGAATATCGCCAGCAGGGCCATGCCAAAGACGTGCATGGCCGCGGAGATGCCAAACAGCGTCCGCTGATTGACCTTGTCCGACAGGGTCATGAAGATCGTCAGGATCGAGAGGATGCCAATGCCGAAATAGCCCGCGGGTACAACGGTGGCGGCCCAGTCGGGAAGGTGGTTCTGCTCGATCAGATAAGGCGTAAAAAAGCCGTTGTAGCCGGCCCACAAGTTCCACAGCCCATACATCAGGATCAGGTAGAACATCGACCTGACGTAGCGGGGGCTGAACAGCTCGCGCCAGTTTATCGACGGCGTCTTCTGGCCGCGCGCGGCCCGGCTGTCCTCCCAACGCTGCGATTCCTCCATGCGGGAACGCAGGAAGGTCAATGCCAGCGCGAGCACCGCGAGATGGATGAACAGCCATCTCACGCCATCGATCCCGTAAGGCTTCAGGAAATAAGCGGACAGCAAGACCACCACCGGCCCCAGATACCAGAGCACTTGCGCCACGCCGGAATGGGAGCCGCGTTTCCTGTCGGGAGCTTGTTCGGCGATCAGCGACCAGCTGGCGGGGATGTCGGCGCCGACCGCGAGGCCGACCAGCAGGAAGCCGACGATGACCATCCACGCGGCGCTCGCGAAGATCAGGAAGAGCATGCCGAATGCGTAGAACAGCATGTCATATTGATAGATTTTCTTGCGGCCGAACTTGTCGCAGAGCTGGCCGCCGATCAGCGCGCCGATGCCGGCGGAAATGGCGTTGGCGCTGAAGGCGCCGATCAGGCCGATCACATTGTCCGTAAGGCCGTAGAGGTCCTTCCAGAAGGCCAGCGCCACCGATCCGGCGACGATCGAGCCCGCGTCGATATAATTGGCGAGTCCGGCCAAAATCGTATTGCGCCAGCCACCTTGTCCGCTCTCGCTCATATCGTCCCCTCCCTGTCCGCGACCAATATGTCGCTGTTGATGTCTTCGACCCGGGTGACTCCGGTCAACGCCATTGCCACGCGCATCTCCGCTTCGATCAGCTGCAGCATATGGGCTACGCCGCCCTGCCCTCCTCCGGCAAGCGCATAAGCCCAGGCGCGTCCGAGCAACACGCTCTTCGCGCCCAGCGCGAGCATCCGAACCACATCGAGGCCAGAGCGGACTCCGCCATCGACGAGCACGGAGAGGTCACTGCCGACCGCCTGCGCAATCGGCGGGAGCGCCCGGGCGGTTGAGGGAACGCCATCGAGCTGGCGCCCGCCGTGGTTCGAAACGATGATACCGTCGGCACCAAGCTTGGCGGCTTCGCGCGCATCCTCTTCATCGAGGACGCCCTTGATGATCAGCGGGCCCTTCCATTCGGAGCGGATGAATTCGAGATCCTTGGTGGTGACGGTCGGGTCGAAATTGTCGCGCATCCAGGCGAAGAAATCCTCGAGGCCGGTGTTGCTGCCCAGCACGGGCTCGACATTGCCCAGGCTGTGCGGGCGGCCCCACAGGCCCACGTCCCAGGCCCATTGCGGCCGCAGCATCGCCTGCCCGAGCCGGCGCAGCGAACCGCCGATGCCCGATGCGCCGGCAAGGCCGGAGCGATAGTCGCGGTAACGCGTGCCTGGCACCGGCATGTCGACGGTGAAGACCAGCGCCGAGCAACCCGCTTGCTGCGCGGCCGCGAGCAGATCGCGCATGAAGCTGCGGTCGCGGATGATATAGAGCTGGAACCAGATCGGCGCGGTTACGCCGCGCACCACCTCGGCAAGGGGGCAGGCCGAAACGGTCGAGAGGCAAAAGGGAATCCCGGCGGCCTCGGCGGCGCGCGCCGCCTGCACTTCGCCGCGCCGCGCATACATGCCGGCGAGCCCGACCGGCCCCAGCCCGACCGGCATCGCCATCGGCAGTCCGAACAGGTTGGTGGAGAGATCGACGTTGGAGATGTCGCGCATCACCCGCTGGCGCAGCGCGATTGCCTGCAGATCGGCGACATTGCGCTGAAGAGTCACCTCCGCGTAGGAGCCGCCGTCGACATATTCGAACAGGAATTTGGGTATTCTGCGGCGCGCAATCTCGCGATAATCGAGCGCCGATGCGGCCTTCAAGCGACCAGCTCCCGGCTTTCCGCCGCGGCGCGCCACCAGTCCCGATAGCCGCCAAGATCCAGATCGAGCGGAGCGATGCGCTGGAGCGACGAGCGCGGACGCAGATGGGGGTGGATCAGCCGCAACGCGCCGAACGATACGTCATTGTGCGCATTGGCGATATAGACCTCGCAATCCGCCCGGAGCGTCGCCAGACCCTGCACGAATATTGCTGCGTCGGCAAAACGGCCTTCGATCAGGATGCGCTCCTTCGACCCGATCAGATCGAGCGACACGTCCGCGACCAGCGCAGCGTAGAGACTGACCGCCGCGCGCTGCGCCGCATGGTCTTCGGGCCGATCCTTCCAGCGACCCGAGCCGTGCGGATAGGGCCCTACTCCCGGAGCGAAGGTCGGCAGAATCGCGGCGCGGGAAGCAATAACCTCGGGCAGCGCGCCGAGCAGCGCCGGCTGATCGGGCACGATATCGATGCGGCGGGTGTCGATCCCGGTCAGCAGCTCGATCTCCCGCCCGCCCATGAAGCGCGCCGACGGAATGGCGCGGCTGGCGGCATCGACATTGACCAGGCAATCGCGATCCTCGGCGAGACGCGCCAGATCGATCGCCTCGCCGGCGCCCGGCGTGCGCATCGCGACGAACCATGTGCCCGTCGACACGACGGTCGATTCGGCATCCTCGATTTCGGCGAAGCCGCGCGCGGCGACCAGCGCGGCGTTGGAATCGTGGATGCCGCAGTGGATCTTGGTGGCGAGCGACAGGCCTGTTTCGCGAGCGAGATCCGGACGGATGGTGCCGATGACGCTGCCCGGCGCACGCAGCGGCGGCAACCGTTCCGCCCAGCCGCGCCGCACCGCGAGATCCGAGAAGCGGTTCTCGACCGGCAGCCACAGGTCGCTGTGGCTGCCGAGGCTGGTAGCTTCGGAGACCCATTCGCCTGACAGGAACCAGCCCCAATATTCCGGCCAGAGCAGGATGCGCGCTTCGGCGAGGCTGGGGTCAAGGCTTTCCAGATAGTGGAGCTGCGCGCCGAGATTGAGGCCATCGGGCAAGGCCGGCGAACCGGTGCGCTGGAACGGATCGCGCTGGGCGTCATAATCGGCGCGGACGTCGGCGGGAATCGCCTGCTCGTAATCCATCGGCGCGCAGGCCAGCCGGTCGTCCTTCAGCAGGGCCGCCGCGGCGCCATGGCCGACGGGGAGGATCGACTCGATCGGACCGGCCGCCGCGAAGGTGCGCAGCGTTTCGACGACCCAGGCGCCGATTCCGTCGACGTCGAGCGCGCGATAGGCCCCGGTCCGGCACGGCTGATTCGGCCGGCTGACCTTGTCGATCATCTCGCCGTCCGGGGACCAAAGGCTCAATTTCGACAAGGTCTTGCCGACGTCGAGAACAACCAAAAAACTCAAGCGAGACTCCTGCGGATGAGCGATTATTAGCGAATATGATTGCTTTTTGCCAAGCGCTTTATTAGATCAGACTCATCCACCAGACGAGGTCCTATGTCAGACGTACTTGAGGCGCCCGCGAAGGCGAATCCGACTGCCCTTCCCTTCACCGTTCCCGCGGATCGCTGGGACGACGGCGCGGCGGCCGGCAAGTCGCCCGAGCAATTGCTGCTCTATCGCTCCAACCTGCTCGGCTCGGACCTGACCGTCACCAACTTCGGCGGCGGCAACACATCGGCGAAGATCGAAGAGAAGGATCCGCTGACCGGCGAGACCGTCACCGTGCTCTGGGTGAAGGGCTCCGGCGGCGATATCGGATCGATGAAGCTGGACGGCTTCTCGACGCTCTATCTCGACAAGCTGCTCGGTCTCGAGAAACTGTATCGCGGCGTCGAGCAGGAAGACGAGATGGTCGGCTATCTGCCGCACTGCACGTTCAACCTGAACCCGCGCGCCGCCTCGATCGACACGCCGCTGCACGGCTATCTCCCCTTCGCGCATGTCGACCACGTCCATCCGGATTCGATCATCGCGCTGGCCGCCTCGGCCGGCGGCGAAGAGGCCACGCGCGAAATCTGGAACGGCAAGGTGGGCTGGCTGCCGTGGAAGCGGCCCGGCTTCGACCTCGGCCTGCGCCTTCGCGACCATGTCGCCGCCAATCCGGGCCTGCGCGGCGTGATGCTCGCGGGCCATGGCATCATCTGCTGGGGCGACACTGCCAAGAGCTGCTACGAGAATACCATCGAGCTGATCGCCGATGCGGCCCGCTATCTGAACGGCAAGCTCGCCGGCAAGCCGGCGTTCGGCGGCCAGGCCGTGGCGCCGCTCGCCCAGGAAGAGCGCCGCTCGATCGCCGCCAAGCTGATGCCCGCTCTGCGCGGCCTTATGGTCGGCGCGCGTTCGAAGGTCGGCCATTTCTCCGACGATGCGGAAGCGCTAGAGTTCGTCGGCTCGAAGGAGTTCGAGCGGCTCGCGGGTATCGGCACCTCCTGCCCCGATCACTTCCTGCGCACCAAGATCGCGCCGCTGACGCTCGATCCGAAGCGCCTGGGGGATGCCAACTATCTCGCCGAGCAGCTTGAAGCCTATCGCGGCGGCTACAAAGCTTATTACGAGCGGTGCGCGGGCCCGGCCGATCCGGCGATGCGCGACCCCAATCCAGTGGTCGTTCTGGTGCCCGGCGTCGGGCGCATCACCTTTGCCGCCGACAAGACCACCGCGCGGCTTGCCGGCGAGTTCTACGGCAATGCCATCAACGTGATGCGCGGCGCCGAAGCGATCGGCGGCTATATCGGCCTGGACGAGCAGGAAGCCTTCAACATCGAATATTGGGCGCTGGAGGAAGCCAAGCTGCAGCGCATGCCCAAGCCCAAGCCGCTGGTCGGCAAGGTGGCGCTGGTCACCGGCGGTGCCGGCGGCATCGGCGCCGCTACGGCCCGCCGTTTGCTCGCGGAGGGCGCCTGCGTGGTGCTTGCCGATCGCGATGCCGATGCGCTGGAGCAGGCGCGTCAGCAGCTGACGTCGGCCTTCGGCAAGGACCTCGTCCGTGCCGCGGTGTGCGACGTCACCAGCGAGGAGCAGGTCCAGGCGGCGTTCGACTCCGCCGCGCTCGAATTCGGCGGTCTGGACATCATGGTTGCCAATGCAGGCATCGCCTCCTCAGCTCCGATCGAGGAAACCACCGTTGCCTTGTGGCGAAAGAATTACGACGTCCTCGCCGAGGGCTATTTCCTCGCGGCACGGGCGGCCTTCCCGCTGATGCGTCAGCAGAAGGGCGGCTCGATCGTGTTCATCGGATCGAAGAACGCGCTCGCGGCAACGCCCAATGCGTCGGCTTATGCATCGGCCAAGGCTGCGGCGGTCCATCTCGCGCGATGCCTCGCGCTGGAAGGCGCCGATGCGGGCATCCGCGTGAACGTGGTCAATCCGGACGCGGTGATCCGCGGTTCCAAAATCTGGGACGGCGATTGGCGCAAGGAGCGCGCCGGGGCCTATGGCATCGATCCCGGCGACGAGCTGGAGGATTTCTACCGCAAGCGTTCGATGCTGAAGCTCAACGTGCTCCCCGAGGATATCGCCGAAGCCGTCTACTTCCTGGCATCCGACATGTCGGCCAAATCGACTGCCAACATCATCAACGTCGACGCCGGCAACGCGCAGGCCTTCACCCGCTGAGCGCGGCAAAGGAGCTACAATGACCGAATATCCGCTTTCGCAGGATCAGATCGACGAACTGAACGCGGCGGAGGCCGAGGCGCTTCAGGACGACTATGACAGCCTCGGGCGGCAACTTGCCCGGCGCGGCATCGCCATCGACGAGGTCAAGGAAAAGGTCGCCGCATTCTCCGTTGCGGTGCCGAGTTGGGGTGCGGGCCGCGGCGGCACGCGCTTCGCCAAATTCCCGATTGCCGGCGAGCCCACCAACATCCACGAGAAGCTCGAGGATTGCGCCGTCGTCAACCAGCTCGGCCGCAACACGCCGCGCGTGTCGCCGCATTTCCCCTGGGACAAGGTGAGCGACTATGACGCTCTGCGCGAGGAAGCCGCCGCCTTCGGCCTCGGCTTCGACGCGGTCAATTCGAACACATTCCAGGACCAGGCCGACCAGACGCACAGCTATCGCAACGGCAGCCTCGCAGCGAACGATCCCGCGGTCCGCGCGCAGGCGGTGGAGCATAATATCGAGTGCATCGAGATCGGCCAGAAGCTCGGATCGAACGCGCTTACCGTCTGGGTGGGGGACGGCACCAATTTCCCCGGCCAGCAGGATCTCGCGCGCTCGCTCGACCGCTATCTGGATGCGGCCGCGCAAGTCTATTCGGCATTGCCCGACGATTGGCGGATGCTGCTCGAGCACAAGATGTTCGAGCCGGCCTTCTATTCGACCGTCATCTCCGACTGGGGATCCTCGATCCTGGCGGCGCAGGAACTTGGCGACAAGGCGCAGTGCCTGGTCGACCTCGGCCACCATGCGCCGAACGTGAACATCGAGCAGATCGTCGCCCGGCTGCACCGGTTCGGGAAGCTCGGCGGCTTTCACTTCAACGATTCGAAATATGGCGACGACGACCTCGACACGGGCTCGATCAATCCGCACCAGCTGTTCCTGGTGTTCAACGAGCTGGTCGAGGCCGAGCTGCACCCGCGCAACGGGTTCAACCCGGCCTACATGATCGACCAGTCGCACAATGTGACCGACCCGATCGAGAGCATGCTCTCCTCGGCGGAAGCCATTGCCGGCGCCTATGCGAAGGCGGTGATCGTCGACCGCGAGGCGCTGTACGCCGCGCAGGAATCGAACGACGTGATGATGGGCTTCCAGGCGCTGCGCCGCGCCTATCGGACCGACGTGTCGCCGATTGTGGCCAAGGCGCGCGCCGAGGCTGGCGGCGCCATCGACGTCCTGGGCGCCTATCGCGCGAGCGGCTGGCGCGACCGCAAGGCCCAGGAACGGCAGCCTGTCGGCCTGGGAGCCGGCATAGTTTGACCAGCGACCGGGCAGATGCACGCCGCTGAACGGGAAAAGGCGATCTTGGGCGCCCTTGCCGGCGAGGGGTTCGTTTCGTTTCGCGAGCTGCAGAAAAGGCTGACCGCATCCCCGGCAACGCTGCGCCGCGATCTCGACCGTCTGGAAGGCGAAGGCCTGATCGCGCGCGTGCACGGCGGCGCCCATCTGGTCATCCAGGAGAAGCCGAACGGGGAATCGAAGCTTAGCGGTGTCCCCTTCCATGAGAATATCAATCGCAATCGCGTCCAGAAGGAAGCGATCGGCAAAGCCGCCGCGGCGCTATGCGTTCCGGGCGAGGCCGTGATGATCGACGGCGGCTCGACCACATTGCAGATGTGTCCGCATCTTGCCGGCCTCAACCTACAGGTGCTCACCAACTCGCTGCACATCGTAAGCGCGTTGCTTGGCCAGCAAGGCACCGGAATCCTGCTGCCGGGGGGCGCCCTGTTCCGCGAGCAGAATATAATCCTGTCCGCCGCGGGCGACGATCTGATGCCCCTTTTCCATGCGCCCAGGCTGTTCATGGGCGCCGCTGCGGTCGGGGCCCAGGGCATCATGCAGGCCGACATCATCCTGGTCGCGGCCGAACGTCGATTCATCGCCAGGGCGGAGGAAGTCGTCCTGCTGGTCGACAGCTCCAAATTCCACGGTTCGTCGGGAAGCCTCGTCTGCGGGCTCGATGAGGTCGATGTCGTCATCACGGACCGGGGGGTCGAGCCCGGCCATGCCGCCATGCTGGAAGCTGCGGGCGCAAAGGTGATCATCGCCGACTAGCCCCTCCCGCCGGCGAAACCACCGACTTCCTGCGGCGTGGCCGGATTGACGGCCCGGACACCCTTCACTAGTCGGATTGAAAGGGGCGTTTGCGATATCCTGGCGCATTGCGGCAGAGTGCGGGCCCAATCGAGGGAGAGGGTTGCTGCCGATGAATCGGATCGCTCACATTTGCCGGAACGCGGCCATAATCGGCCTCAGCCTCATGATCGCAGCCTGCGGCGGCGCCGGCCAATCCTCGAACGCGCAGAGCGTGCAGGGGCCGAAGACCGATCCCACGATTACGGCCGACGACTGGCCGAACTTCGGCGGCGACGGGCGCGAGCTGCACTATGCGGCTGCCGACGAGATTTCGCAGGCCAACGTCGATCGTCTTGGCCTTGCCTGGCATTATGAGCTGGAATCGGGCTTCACCGTTTCCGCGCCGGTCGAAGCCGGCGGCAAGCTGTTCGTCACCTCCGGCCATTCGCACATCCGCGCCTTCGATGCGGTCACGGGCAAGCTGCTGTGGGAATATGACGCGAAGACGCGCGAGATAGCCCAGACCCAGCTTCATATGACCTGGGGCAACAAGGGCCTCTCCTATTGGAACGGCAAGGTCTATATCGCGACCACCGATGGCCGCGTGATCGCGCTCGATGCCAATAGCGGCAAGCCTGTCTGGGAACAGCGCGACTTCGAGCTGACCGATTTGCGCAATGGCAACGGTCCGCCCCGCGTGTTCGGCGGCAAGGTCATCGTCGGCCATGGGGGCGCCGACATCAGCCCAATCCGCGGCTATATCACTGCCTACGACGCCGAGACCGGCAAACGCCTGTGGCGCTTCTATACCGTCCCCAGCGATCCGTCGAAGCCTGCCGAGAACAAGGCGGACGAGGTCATGCGTCCGACCTGGAAGGGCGACTGGTTCGGCAAGGGCGGCGGCGGAACCGCGTGGAACGCTTTCAGCTATGATGCCGACTTGAACCTCATCTACCTGGGCGTCGGCAATGGCTACCCATATAACCAGGCCATGCGCAGCCCGGGCGGCGGCGACAATCTGTTCCTGGCCTCGATCGTCGCGGTCAATGCCGATACCGGCGAATATGTCTGGCACTATCAGGTTTGCCCCGGCGAGGAGTGGGACTGCACCGCGGTGATGGACATGTCGCTGGCCGACGTCCAGATCGACGGCAAGCCGCGCAAGGTGCTGATCCAGGCGCCGAAGAACGGCTTCGTCTATATGATCGACCGCACCAACGGGCAGTTCATCTCGGCCGAGAAATTCGCCAAGGTGACCTGGGCCGAGCGGATCGATCCGGCTACCGGACGTCCGGTCGAAAACCCCGGCGTCCGCTACGACAAGACGGGCAAGATGTTCGAGCTGTGGCCCGGACCGCAGGGCGCGCACAGCTGGCTGCCGCAGGCCTACAGCCCACGCACCGGCCTGGTCTACATACCGGTGATGGAAATGGGCGCGCTGATCGGCCCGCCGCAGCCTGGCGCGGCCGGTATCGGGGCGGGCAATGGCGCCACGCTGATACCTGATGCGGAGCTTCCCGGCAGCCGCCGCAGCTTCCTCCGCGCTTGGGACCCGATCGCGCAGAAAGAAGCCTGGTCGATTCAGCTTCCGGGCGTGTGGCCGGGCGGCGTGCTCGCGACCGGCGGCGATCTCGTCTTCCAGGGCCGCATCGACGGCCAGCTGGTCGCTTACGACGCCAAGACCGGCAAACAGGTCTGGTCGTTCAAGGCCCAGGCGCCGATCGTCGCTCCGCCGATCTCCTACCGGGTGAACGGCAAGCAATATATCAGCGTGCTGACGGGCAGCGGCTCGCAGGGGGGCGGCCTGCTGGGCATCGGCAATGCGGCCTACCGGACCGACTATCGCCTGCCTCGCCACGTGCTGACCTTCACGATCGACGGCAAGGACAAGCTGCCTGACTTCACCCCGCCGAAGCTGGTGGCGGCAATCGACCCGACCCTCACCAAGCCCGATCCGGATATGGTGATGAAGGGCGCAATGGCCTATGCCAATGGCGCGTGCCTGGTCTGCCACGGCATGAATGCTGTGGGTGCGGGCGCTGCGCCCGACCTTCGCTACTCACCGATGATCCTCGACAAGAAGACCTTCCATGCTGTGGTCAAGGAAGGCGTCCTCAAGCCGAACGGCATGCCGCCGCAGCCGCAGGTGAGCGAAGCCGATGTCGAGCTGATCCGTTACTATCTGCGCGTCATGGCGTTGCAGACGATGGCGGGGCCGGCGCCAGCCAAGCAGGGTCCCAAGCCAGTGACTGGATTGTCCAAGACCGGAATGTAGCGCACAGGCCCGGCCGCGAGGGAATCGCGGCCGGGCGATCGATGGAGAGACGTACAGATGCAAATGACTGGAGAGCAGCGTATCGCTGCCCCGCCCGCGACGGTCTGGAAGGCGCTCAACGATCCTGACGTGCTCCGGCAGTCCATTCCCGGCTGCCAATCGCTCGAGAAAGAAGACGACGAGCATTTCCGTGCCACGGTCGAGGTCAAGATCGGCCCGATCGGCGCACGCTTCAACGGACGCGTCGCGCTCTCCGACATCGATCCGCCCAAAGGTTACACAATCACCGGCGAAGGTCAGGGTGGCACCGTCGGCCACGCCAAGGGTGGCGCCAAGGTTCACCTGAAACCCGACGGCGATGGCACTTTGCTCACTTATCAAGTCGACGCGCAGGTCGGCGGCCGCCTCGCCCAGCTCGGCGGCCCGATCATCGACGCAACGGCCAAGCGCCTCGCAGGCCAGTTCTTCAGCCGCTTTGGTGAGATTGTCGCTGGCGGCGGAGCAACGGCGGTAACGGCGCCGACTGCAGGCCAGGCGGTTCAGACCGCAGCCACATCTTCAGCCGTCTCGACCCGCACCGGTTCGAACGTCCCCGCCGTTCTGGCGGCCGCTGCCGCCCTCGTCGTCGGCTTCCTCGCCGGCCATGCGCACGACGAGCGGATCCATATCGCGCTTCTTGCGCTGGTTTTGGCGCTGGTTTCCTTCGAGACCGGACGCCGGGTTGGCGGAGCCCGCAGATGAAGCCGGCGCCGTTCGATTATGTGGCGCCGCGCAGCATAGACGAAGCCTGCTCGCATTTGGCCGAGGCGGGTGGCGGCGCGAGCGTGCTGGCCGGGGGCCAGACATTGATGCCCCTGCTCGCGCTGCGGATGAGCCAGCCCTTCGTGCTTGTCGACATCAACAATGTCGACGCCCTCAAGGGTGTGTCGCAGACGGATGGCGGGACGCGGATTGGCGCCGGGGTGCGCCAGAACGACGCGATTGTCGATGCGACCTTGGGCAAGGCTCTCCCCGTGTTCGTGACGGCGACCCGCCATGTCGGCCACCACCAGACGCGCAATCGCGGCACCATCGGCGGCTCCGTCGCCCTGGGCGAGCCGGCAGGCGAACTGCCGGCAACGGCAATCGCGCTTGGCGCTTCGGTGGAAGTGCAATCGGTGCGCGGCACCCGGCGGATCAAGGCCGAGGATCTCTATTACGGGCCTTATGCGACCGCGCTCGAACCCGATGAGCTGCTGACTGCCATAATCATCCCCGACTGGCCGTCGGACACCATTCCTCTGTTCCGCGAAGTCGCACAGCGGCCGGGCGATTTCGCGCTCACCGGCCTGGTCGGCGCGCTAACCGTCTCGGACGGCAAAATCGCGCGCGCCGGCATCGCCTGGTTCGGAATGGGCCCGACGCCGATAAAGGCGCGCCAGGCAGAGGCCGCGCTGATCGGCCAGGCCGTCGACCAGATCGACGTCCAGGGCATCGCCGATCTGGCGGTTGCCGATACCGAGCCGTTCGACGACCATCACGCCACTGCGGAATATCGCCGCACCGTCGGCCGCCGCATCTTCGCGCGCACCTTGAATGAAGCCCTCGACCTGAAAGTGAAGGCATGAGCGAGCATCGCGTAACAATGATGATCAATGGCCGCGAGCATCGCGGCCTGGTCGAAGGCCGCCTGCTGCTGAGCGACTTCCTGCGCGGCAACGCCGGCTACACGGGCGTCCATGTGGGCTGCGAACATGGCGTCTGCGGCGCCTGCACCGTCATCGTTGATGGCAAGGCGGTCCGTTCCTGCCTGATGCTCGCTGCTCAGGCGGATGGCAGCACGATCACCACAGTGGAAGGTTTGTCCGGGCCTGAGGACGGCACCATGCATCCGGTACAGCAGGCGCTGCGCGACGAGCATGGGCTGCAGTGCGGCTTCTGCACCCCCGGATTCGTGATGACGCTCGCGGCGCTGACCGACGGCGACCAGAAGCCCGATGCCGATACGCTGATCGGCGCCCTATCCGGCCATATCTGCCGCTGCACCGGCTATCAGGGCATTCGCCGCGCCGCGCGGAAGCTCGCCGGCGAGACGCTGGAGCCCCGGTCGTGAACGCGGGCGTTGGAGCAAACCGTTTCATCGGCCAGCGCCTTCCGCGCAAGGAAGACCCGCGGCTGCTGACCGGCAAGGGCACCTTCGTCGATGACGTGACCTTGCCCGGCACGCTGCACGTCGCCTTCGTTCGCAGCCCGATCGCGCGCGGACGGATCGTTTCGATCGACACGGCCGCGGCGCGCGAGGTGCCCGGCGTATTCGCCGTTCTGACCGCCGAGGAACTGGCACGCCACCCCGTCCAGATGCTGAGTTTCTTTTTCGTGCCCACGGAAGTGCCGGTGCCGTTGCTGTCCTCGGATCGCGTCGCCTATGTCGGCGATCCCGTGGTGATGGTGGTCGCCGACGACCGCTATATCGCGGAAGATGCCGCTGGCCTGGTGGTGGTGGAATATGAGGAAGAGGATCCAGTCGTCACGATCGCGGATGCCGCGACAGGATCCCTCGTTCATCCCGACACCGAATCCAACGTCGCCGCCGTCATGGGGCTCGATGAGGATGAGGACATCGAGGAAGCGCTTGCCGCCGCGCCGCACCTCGTCAGCCGTACGGTCACGCATCAGCGCATCTCGCAGTCGCCGATGGAAACCCGTGGCATCCTCGCCTCCATGCAAGGCGATGAGGAGCTGCTCATCTACATGTCGTGCAACAGCCCGCACCTGATCGCGCGCTATGTCCGCCAGGCCCTGGGCACGCCGAACATGGCTATCCGGGTGATCGCCAAGGATGTCGGTGGTTCGTTCGGTTCGAAGAACCACCCTTGGCGCGAGGAAATGGCAGTGGTGAGCGCGGCGCTCCTGGTCCGCCGTCCGCTGAAATGGATCGAGGACCGTTTGGAGAGCCTCACCTCGGCCAACCAGGCCCGCGAACAAGAAATGACGACACGCCTTGCCTTGGACAAGGACGGCAAGATCCTGGCCACGCACAGCGATTACAGCGTCAACAACGGCGCTTATCCGCAGGGAGCCGACGCCAACATTGCCGTGCACATGTTCATGTGGGCCGCGCACAAGGTGGACGCGATGGGCTTCTATACACGCGGCTGGTATACCAACACCGTCGGGCTTGGCGCCTATCGTGGCCCCTGGGCGATGGAGTCACTGGCCCGCGAGGCGGTGCTCGACGTCGCAGCTCGTGAGCTCGGCATCGACCCGATCGACATTCGGCGCCGCAACCTGCTCACCAAGGCGGACCTGCCGCGCACCACGCCGCTCGGCGTGGTGGTCGACGATATGAGTCCGGCCGAATGCCTCGACAAGCTGCTGAAAACGCTGGATGTCGCCGCCTTCCGCAAGGAACAGGAGGCCGCACGCAAGGAAGGCCGGTATCTCGGCCTCGGCATTGCGACCTATATCGAACCGACCGGCAGCTCGGGCACCATGGACCCCATGACCGGGGAGACGGCGCAGCTCCATCTCGAGCCGTCAGGCAAGGTCACTGCCACTCTGAGCACCCATGCGCAGGGCCACGGCACCGAAACCACCATGGCACAGGTCATCGCCGAGACTTTGGGCGTGCCCTACGAAGACGTTTCGGTCTTCCAGGGCGACAGTTCGCGCGGCAGCTTCAGCCCCGGCGCGGCCGGCAGCCGCCAGGGCGTGCTGGCCGGTGGTGCGGCGATCAAAGCCGCCACCTTGCTTGCGGACAAGGTGAAGCGCGTCGCCGCGCACATGCTCAATGCCAACGTCAATGATGTGCGCATCGAGAATGGCATGATCCACGTTTCGGGCGCCGAGGAGATGTCGCGGAGCCTCGGCGAAATCGCCAAAGCCGCTTATACCGAGCCCGGCCGACTGCCGCCCGGAGTTGAGACGGGACTGGAAGCATCGATCCGCCACGATCCGCCGCCGATGACCCTGACGAGCGCGGCCCATGCCTGCATCGTCGAAGTCGATGCGGACACGGGCTTCGTGAAGATCAAGCGCTGGATATCGAGCGAGGATTGTGGGAACGTCATCAATCCGGCTGTCGTGGAAGGGCAGATCGCGGGCGGCCTTGCCCAGGCGATCGGCAGCGTGCTGATCGAGGAGGCTGGTTACGACGAGCGCGGCAATCCGATCGCCGTCACCTACAAGGATTACCTGTTGCCGACGATCTTCGACGTGCCCGACTTTGAATATGTCCACGCATCGAGCCCGTCCGCCAGCCTGGGCGGCTTCCGAGGCGTCGGTGAGGGCGGTGCGATCATCGGGCCCCCTACCTTGTTCAACGCGATTGCCGATGCGCTTGCGCCATTCGGCGAAATCCCAATCGAGCTGCCGCTCACGCCTTCCAAAATCCTCGGCATCATCGAGGGCCGACCGATCGCCGAGCGGGCGAAGTCCATCGCACCGGAAGGCCCGGTTCCGGGCGAGGAAGCTGCTCCGGTCCCAACGACAGAGGAGCCCGGCGTCGGCGCCGTCTTGGCGGGCGCCGATCCGTCGGCGATCCCGGCCGATGCCGTTTCGGAAACCGTGATCGACGGCCGCTGGGCCATGACCATGTTCCCACCCGTCGGCGCGCCACAATCGATGACCGGCATCTTCGCCGTCGACGGTAAGACCCTGAAGGGTCGGCTGGAGAGCGACCAAGGCGATCAGGAGTTCGAAGGCACCGTTGACGGCAACAAGCTCCTGTGGACCATGAAGGTCACCAAGCCCATGCCGATCACGCTCAAATATGACGTGCAGATCGACGGCGACCAACTCACGGGCAAGGTAAAGATGGGCCTGTTCGGAACCGCCAAGGTCAGCGGCGAGCGCGCATAATTCTCGCTAGAAGGCCGGTTTCGCAGGTGTAGCGTCGGCCCGCGCCCTCCGCCTGATGGCGGGGCATGATGAGCAGGAGCCGGTCGCCTCAATCATCCGACGATCGGCTCCGTTCGACGGTTGGAACCCATTTTTCATTCTATTCTTGAACCAAAGCGCATTATAGGGGCCTTCGCCGAACTTCGAAGAGGATGAGCGTGACCCTAAGATCAAGGCTCCTTTCCAGCACATTGGGATCCTAAGCTTAGAATTCCACGTGGACAAGTTGTCGC